>JACCED010069091.1_pt1 | contig 42869 bp, 45 predicted proteins | sample 7455021 | NCBI WGS metagenome assembly JACCED01 (sample SAMN15323456, study PRJNA562643) | freshwater metagenome | isolation source: river surface water | place: USA:Blue River Watershed | collected 2017-08-19
CTCGATCGCTTCTTTCCAGGGACTGTCGTAGTCGTCCGGCACGGCGCGCTCCATCTGTTGCAGATGCGCGGAGGATGAAGGAATACAGGGATTGCTTCGTTAGTGATGGAGAGCGCAATAGCACTCAGGGGTTCAATCGCAGCCTGATGAGCACAGACTGTCGTATTTCAGCTAGTCGATCATGACGCGCATTCGATCACTGAGTATTGGGGAAAACCTTCAAAGGTGGTTCACTTCGCTGCAACCTCAGGCACGACATTGAACTCAAACTTGTGCCGGCGACAATTCATGGTGTTGATATAGTAAAACGAGAAGCGCCGGCCATTTTCTGCACCGGCACGCAGCTTTAGTCGTCCACGACCAACGATATCACCATCCTCATCGCGTACTGCCACATTCAGCACGCCATGAAACTCATCCTGACCACGATTGACCAGCACACCTGAGAGATCGAACGCGACGCAGTAGACACTTTTCACCACGATATTCGGATCGTTGGTTTCCAGCGTCTCTGCGCGCGCAATCAAGGGCAGCATCAACCACATCGAAAGCAGCGCGATGAAGCGACACATCAAGCGGCAAACCAGGGCACAGCGTTTCATTGCTTCCTCCGACAACCTGTCGCGACTCTGGTCGCCACAAGCGCCCGGGTCGCGTTACCTCAATGCATATCTGGCCACAGCATCTTCATTCCAACCGATGCCCAGGCCAGGTCCTTTCGGCGTCACCCTGCCATCGACAACCGCGTAGGGCTCGGCAAGTATGTTCGCGCCAAAATCCATAAACTCCAGCCAGTGACTGGTCGGTGTCACCGGCAGCACGTGGCTGCTGCCCTCGATGAAAATATGGCTCGACACCGGCACTGATGCTGCGCTGGCCATCCCTGCCACGCTCATCCATCCGGTAATACCGCCGATTTTCATCAAATCCGGCATCATCATGTCGCACGCGCCCGCGCTCAGCGCTTGCTCGGCATCGCGCGGGAACCACCAGTTCTCGCCAGTCTGTATGCTGGTATTCACCGCCTGCCGAACCTTGGCATGACCCTGCAGGTCCTCTGCGGGCACAGGCTCTTCCACCCAGTGAATGTCGTACTGCTCGATCATTCGTATCCGGCGTATCGCCACATCTGGCGTCAGACTCTGGTTGTAATCCACCATCAGCGCGATGTCCGGACCAATAATGCTGCGCACTTCCGACACAATCTGCAGATCGCGCCGCTCACCGTCACCCAGCTTGATCTTGATCGCCTTGAATCCCTGCGCCAGCGTCTTCTCGATTGCCTTTGCGTCCTCCTTCGGATCGACCATGCCATAGCTGTCGTAAGCAGGCACCGGCTTGGCCTCGCCACCCAGCAGCTGCACTACGGGCATATTGAGCGACTTGCCCAGTGCGTCCCAGTACGCCATGTCCAGCGTCGATACCAACATACCCAACAGGCCCTGCAATCCCAGCAGCCTGAACCGTTGCTCCATCTGCCGCATGCGTTCCACCGGCACGACCGCCCTGCCGATCAGCTCGGGCTTGATCTGTTCAATCAGCGACATCAGCGGCTTCAGCATCAGCGGCGTGTAGCCGAATGCATAAGACTGCCCGGTGACACCTTCCTCCGTCAGCACATCCAGCAAGATCAGCGGCGATACCTCGATCGAGCCAGAAGCAGTACGAAGCGGGCGTACCAGCGGCGCAGTCACCGGCCGCGCGCGCAGATCGCGTATGGTCAGCGTGTTCATTTCATCCTTTCAGTGAATCGACAGTTGCCAGCTTTGTTTTAATTATTGGTGGGCAGACTGGAAACAACCCCACAAAACCGTTTTACCATAGCGGCAAAAAATTGCCGCTCCTTTACACCAAACAGCGCCTTAAACAGCCATGAAGCCCATCGCGATCCTCCGCTTTGCCGATGCCGACGGACCGGCCTATTTTGCTGATTTCCTAAATGAGGCGGGACGGCCATTCATCGAGGTGCGGATCGACCAGGAACAGGCCGTGCCTGGCTCGGCCAGTGAATTCGCGGGCCTTGGGCTCATGGGCGGACCGATGAGCGTGAATGATCCTCTGCCCTGGATACCTCAAGCGCTGTCCCTGATACGAGATGCCGTGGCCAAAGACATTCCGCTGATCGGACATTGTCTGGGCGGACAGCTGATCAGCAAGGCGTTGGGCGGAAGCGTGAGCCGCAACCCGAACGGAAAGGAGATCGGATGGCACCCGCTGCAAATACTCGATCCAGTGCTGGCCGAGGAATGGCTGGGTAGCGCCGGGGGCTTCGACGCGTTTCACTGGCATGGAGAGACCTTCACGCTACCAGAAGGCGCACGCTGGCTCGCTCGCAGTGAGCGCTGCGATCATCAGGCTTTCGTGCTCGGGCCTCACATCGGCATGCAATTCCATATCGAGATGAACGAAAGCACCATTGCGGACTGGTGTTCTGGCGGAGAGAAAGAAATCGTATCCGCGCGCAAAAAACCGGACAATCACCCGGCAGTGATGGCCGCAGACGTGATACAAGCGATCACACCGGTCGCCCTACCCCGAATGCGCGCCGCTGCGCGCCATCTCTACCAGCGCTGGCTTCGCCCTGTGCGTACCTGAATTCAGTCACCGCAACAGTCACCGCAATAACCACCAAGGAGAAAAGCATGGCCACTGTACCCCTGATTCCCTATGCCGATGCCAGCCCAGAAGCACGCGCTGTGTATGACAACATCATGCAGACCCGTAAAGTTGATGACGTGAATAATTTCTGGAAAGCACTCGCGCATTCGCCCTCGCTGCTACAGCATGTCTGGGAACGCGCGCAAGACGTCATGAAACCTGGCGCACTCGATGCGCTGACCAAAGAACTGATCTACATCGCCGTCTCCACGGCAAACAGCTGCGAATACTGTCTGCACTCACACACGGCTGCTGCTCGCGCGAAAGGCATGACGCCGGAACAGTATGCCGAACTGCAGGCTGTGATCGCACTAGCCAGCACAACGAATTCACTGGCGACGAACATGCAGGTGCCTGTAGACAAGGCGTTTGATCAAAGCTGATCTGATGGCAACAGCAAGCCGCCGTCCGTCCTCCGACGGACGGTCTCTATCTTGTGCCTCAAAAAACTCTGGGGCGCAGGCCGGTCATTTCATGGTCATCACGATATCCGAGTGTTCCTGAAATGCCGGCTGCCCTATCATGGCAAACGGTTGCTCACAGGCTGAACACGACGGCGGTCACATCATCGCGCCGCTGGTGCTTTCCTTGCCAGCGATTGAATGCCTCTCGCAGGCCCTGGCTGATCTGATCAGCGCTCTGGCCTCGCATCTCAACCAGTAGTCGCTCGATGCGTCGATAACCAAAAGACACAGGCGTTGACTTGTCACCTCCCGGCTGATCGGTAAAGCCATCGGTGACAATCACGAACACGTCACCGGTCGAATAGGTGATGCTCTGGCCGAGCGGAATATCTTCGTCGTCGGGTGGCTGACGGTAGCCAAGACTGGCCCGCGACCCGACATAGCGACGTACCGTACCGTCAGCACTCAGATGAAACAGGCCAATCTTGGCACTCGCGAAATCCATGCTGCGGGCATCACGGTCTATTCGGATAATCGCCGCATCGCAGCCATCGTCGCTCTCGCTGTCTTCCGCATCCTGATTCAATCCGGTGCGGACCAGATAATCGAGTGACATCAACGCCTCTGACGGGCGTACCTCAGGATCTGCAGAGAAGATACGCTCGAGCGAATTGCTGACCAGAAGCGACAACATCGCGCCCGGCACGCCATGTCCTGTGCAATCAGCCACTGCGAGCGAAAAAGGTCTGCTGTGCTGCGACGAAGAAATCCACCACAAATCACCGCCAATGGTGTCGCGCGGCTCCCAAACCACGCCCAGTGATGCAAAGCGTCCTTCCAGACGATGGGCTCGCGGCAGCTGACTGCGCTGCAGACGACTCGCATAATTGACAGATCCGATCACGATCTGGTGCGTCTCTTCCAGCTCATCATGCTGCTCTGCCAGTTCGCGTGTGCGCTCGGCGACCGTTGCCTCCAACACGCGGTTCTGGTTCTCGACGAGCTCTTTTTGCACCTGTATGTTGTGAGACAGTTGCTCCTGAAGCATGCGTGTGCGCGCCACTACCGCCAGCGCCATGATCAGCGCTTCGAGTGCCACCCCAAATGCCTGCGCGGTCGTGGGTTCCTTGATAAAGTAAAAAATCCCGACATCTGGCAAAAACGATAGCGGCGATGGCCAGGCCAGCACATTCAGGATATACACCGTGCGGAACAGCAGATAAGGCAGCATCGCGATCATGAAGAATCGGGCGACCTCGAAGCCTTCGCGCATCCGGATGAACGCACAGGTGAACACTCCCATCAGCACCAGCCAGGTACTGACTCCGATCGGCAGCCAGAAGATCTGCGCGGGAATAATGTGCTGATCCCACAGTAACCGTGCAGCAGCCGCCGCAAAGTAGAACATGATGTAGGCATGGGTTACTTTATAAAAAACTGGGAAACGGTCTTTCAGCTCGAGGAAGGTGCGTGCAAAGATCACATACATCATCGACTGCCCAAACGTCGCAGCCGCGCCAATAAATTCAGCGAGATAGAGATGGTTGACTTTGATATTCGAGATATCGATGAACAGCTCGAACAGTCGCTGGCCATCATGAACCGGCTGACCGATCGCTGACACCAGAGCGAACAAAATCCAGATACTGTATGCATAGCTGGCTGAATTGCGAGTGTGCAGCGCGTTGTACCAGCCGAATATGGCAAGAGCCAGCATCGCGCCCGCCAGTGCACCTTCGATGTACAAGCCCAGACGTCGCATCTCGAGATAGCGCTGGTGATCGATGATCTGTGGCGCATAGGCTTTCGGAGGAAAACGCTGATCCGCATACATGCGCAGGAAAACGGTCACTGACTGCCCCGGCCGGAGCGTATGCAACGCATACTGACTGGGCGCAGGATTGTCAGCAGATTTCAGTGGATTTTCATTGGCGATGCGGTTATGCATGCCATGCACCCCGGTGTAATTCCGGATCTCGGTAATCTTCCCATCGGCATCGACAACGCTGATCCGAATATCCTTCCAACCCAGCCCTACCGACGGAACAATGCGAATCACATGTTCCAGCGAATGGGTGCTACGAAGATCGAGCGCCACCCAGTAGGCGCTGACCGAGTTCGGGGTCGTCAACTCGCTGGCTCTTCGAAACTCGGACAGTTTTGATCTCGCCTCGTCGAGGCTCATCCGGCCTTCGCCGTCCTCAAGTACCCGTGTGTCATTTTTGGGAGGCACGATCACAATGGGCGATGCCGGACCAACATCGACAGCAGACTGCGCCAGCATTGGATTACAAACGGCAAACAGCAAGACCAACGCGCCTTTGATTATTTTTTTCATATGCGCTCCGCTGACGGACGAAAAAAAGCCCGACGACATCGTTGTCGTCGGGCCATTCTGCATTCACTCTCTCATCGCGTCCAGCAGCATATGGCTGAACGTCCAGAGTGTTATCGCTCTGCTATCGAGTGGGCTTTACATGCGTGTACTCAGGGGAACCGCACCCAACCCTTGGTTGACGGGACGCTATCTTCTCGCGGTGCTGCGGCCTGCGCCTTGGGCGCAGGCGGTGCGGCGGCGGCATGAGTAACCGGCGCCTCGTGAGCGGCGGCAGCCTGCTCCGGCATCGCCGATGAATGATGACTGGTGATCAACCACTCATTACCGATTTTTTTGTACGAGAACGAGTAACGCGCCTTGACCTTGGTGCCATCCGCAAAACGGAAGGTATACAGTCCGGCATCCGTCGCCGAGTTGCAGTCGACTTCTATCAGGCGATCATCAATGCTGCCCTCCGGCCGCTTCATCAAAAAGTGCGTGAAGTAGTCTTCCTTTTCCGCAATCGTGAAGCGCGCGCGGTTGGACACCGTCGGTAACAAAATCGAGTTGGGTGCGTAGTTAGCGACGACGCGGCGCGGGTCGCCGGTACGCAGCGACGCATTCCAGCGGTCGAACAAAGCAGCGATCTCGGCTTTCAGTGGCATGTCGCATTCTTCTGCGGGATGCGGCGCGCCGACTGTCATCGCGCTATGGCCAGAATGCGCGGGTAACGCCTTTGCCGCTACCGGACTTGCCGCGGCTGCAGGAGCATCATGCTTGGCATGCGCATCGTGTCCTGCGTGTTCATCTTTTGCGTGCGCCGAATGCGCGGTCGCGGCAGCCGCCGGCGCTGCATGCGTATCTGCGGGCGGCGGAGGGGATGCGGGTGTGGCGGCATGCGTATCGGTCGCTGGTGTCGCAGGCAGAGGCTTTTTCATCTTCACTCGCTTGCTTGCCGGTGCGGGCGCTGCAACCAGGGCGTGCGCATCTTCTTGCGCGTGGGAAGGTGCAGGCGCCGATGCTTGTGCCGGCGGCGCGTCAGCATGCGCACCATGGCTAGCGGCTGCTGGTGCTGCGGGTACCGCATGAGTGTCCGCCGGTGGCGCAGGAGTTGCGATCGCCGTCGCTGTGGGTGTGTCCGTATGCGCTGCCGCACCGGCGTGGCTATCAGCGGCATGGGGATCTTGGGTGGCGCCGGCCACGCCCTTGCGCAGCTTCAGTCGCTTGCTGGGTTCTGGGGCAGCATGGGCGTCCGCAGCTGCATTCGCTTTGTCACCGTGTGCGGGCGCCTGAGAATCGGAGCCATGCGCGGGGGACGGTGTGCTGCCATGGGCCGCAGCTGCCGGTGCATGCGCATCATGTGAAGCAGCTTTCTTGGCTTTCTTCGCACGCTTCTTTTTTGGCGCTGGCTTGGCAGGCTCTTCTGTGTGGGCGTCCGCAAGCTTGGTATCGGCGGCAGGTTTAGCCTCAGCCGAGGGCTTGGCGTCGCTGGCATGCTTTTCAGCCGGTTTGGCCGGCGCGGGCTTGGCCTGAGGCTCATGCGCGGGAGCTGAGCCGTGATCATCATGCTTGGCGTCGGCCGCCATCAGTGACGAGCAGGCCAATGCCATCAGCAGGGCGGGAATCATCAATCGTGCGTTCATCTCGGTGACCTCTCTGCCAGATCCATGCGACGAGGCGATGGTGGCGCCGGCAAAAATTATCAATATCAAAATCTACAAGCTCATTCGCCTGCTCACTAGCGCTTGGTGCAGCGACCTCCCGTGCGGCACTAGAACAGGCTCTCGTCCGTATTAATCGGGATGAAAAAGATTTTCTGTAGCCTGCAACCAGGAGAATAACGTCCGTGCAGTTAAAGATCCGAGAAGATGAGTTCGATTATGTGGACAGGATTGAATGTTTTTGCGTAAATCCCGTAAAGATATTTCAGTTTTACTATTAAAACCCATGCAAGGCCATTGGCTGGGCATTATGCTTGTGTCGTTGCAGATACTTGTCGGGCCATGGCGCTGCCTGTATTGCTTTTTTATGGCCCAGCCGTCTTGCATTCAAAAGGAGAATTACCGTGTCCGAAAAAATAATTAAAACTTTGCCGACCGAGTTGCACGACGCAGGCTGCCCTTGCTGCTCCCCTTCAGCGATTGCGAGCCCGACGGGTACGTCGCGCCGTCAATTCCTCGCCACCGGCGCAGCGGTACTCGCTGGCGGCATCATGGGCTTCGTACCCGGCCGCTCGATGGCCGGCGGCGGCAACTATGAAGCGATGCTGGTCAATTGCATCGATCCGCGCTTCACTACGTTGAGCTGGCAGTACATGGGTCTGCTGTCGGGCGTCGAGCGCGACAAGCTGGGCGACAACTACAGCCACTTTGTGATGGCTGGCGGTCCGATTGGCGCCGTGCATCCGAAATTCGCAGCCTGGCACAAGACCTTCTGGGACAACCTGGACATTACGGTCGGCCTGCACCACATCAAGCGTGTGGTCGCGCTGTCGCACCGCGATTGCGGCGCGGCCAAGCTAGCGTTCGGCGCCGGATCCGTGGCTGAAAAAGAAATGGAAACCGGCTCGCATGCCGAGGCACTGACGATGTTCCGCAAGGAGGTCAACGCTCGTCATCCCAAGCTAAGCGTCATCACTGGCATCATGGACACCTCTGGCAGGGTCGACCTGGTTGGTTGATTTCTGTACTGCCGGCCTGTTTTGATATAGGTCAATGCGGTATTAATGCTGGTGGGAAATACTGGCTCCTTGAAGCGCTGACAGGGTCATCAGCGGTACAGCGTGGCTCTGGCAAAACGTTGCTAGCGACGTGTTGTCAGAGATATTTGAGGAGTCAGATCATGAGTGCAATTCCTGACTATAAAGAGCTCACCAGGGCGGTCGCCACGCGAATGAATAGCCTGCGTGAGTCACAGCCCGATCTGATGACCGCGTTCAGCCAGTTGGCGGCTGCCGGCACCAAGGCGGGCGCGCTCGACAAGAAGACCCGTGAGTTCGTCGCGCTCGGCATTGCGGTATCGACACGCTGCGACGATTGCATCGGTTTCCATGTTCAGACGCTGGTAAAGCTGGGCGCGACAAAGGCCGAGCTGGAAGAAGTACTGGCCACCGCAGTCTACATGGGCGGAGGACCGTCGATGATGTATGCGACGCACGCGCTGAAAGCCTTCGATGAATACACCGCCGCCTGACGCCCGGATGACAAAAACTCTCACTTCATTGATTACCGCCGGATTGATGATGGCGGCAACTGCTCAGGCTGAGCAAATACGCTTCATCTGCAGTGGCACGCATGTTGAGTATGACGGCTGGGGCAAGCGAGTCGAGCAGATGAGCAGCCTGAAAGAAGATCCGGTCGATCTGATGGTAGACACGACTGCGGGCAAGATTCATTTCAGTACGATGTACGGCGGCCCGGTGACGGCGGAACTCAAGATCAGTCCGGAATGGTTCGAAGCCGAAGTCCCGATGAACAAAACGGTCATGGGCCGCAAGATTGCCAGCGTTAGCGTGAAAGTCGGGCGGATTGCCTGGGGCGCGATGACGGTATACACGCTCGATAGCAAGGATGGCGAGAATCATCTCGCGTACGCTGGCGTGTGCACACCCAAGACGGTTTCCTGAACTGCTGCGACTCATGCAGCCATGCGCGCACCGTGTGCGCGCGATCTCGTCAAACGTTCTTCCTGGCAGCGATGTACTTCACACCCTCCGGACCATAGGTCTCGGTGTGCGGAACATCCGCGTCCAACTGGAACAGCTCCCCTGCACGACAGAACTGCGTCTTCCCCTCCGCGACGATCGTGATCTCGCCCTCCAGAATGAGCGCGCGCGCCTCGAACGGATGGGTATGCAGATCCAGTGAACCGTTAGCAGGTCGCTCGACAGTGGCGATCTCATAACCCTGCTGACGCATCTGTTGCTCGAATAATTCTGGTGTCATTGAGAGCTCCTGCTGTATGTCAGCGCTGAAGATGAGACTTGCTCGACAACAGCTTCACCATCGTCAGCAGCGCCTGATTAGATGGCGTCGGGATACCATGCTTTTGCCCGAGCCGGCACACATAACCGTTCAAATAATCGATCTCGGTCGGCTTGCCGCGAGCGAGATCCTGTGCGGTCGATGAATACTGCGTCGCCATAGTGGAAGCCAGCGTGCGCACGGTCTCGTACATATCCCCCGGAACGCTGATACTCTCTTTATCGGCCACGGCAAGACATTCGGCGACGACGGTCTTCATCAGCTCCGGCACACCATCCACCTTGACCATCTTGCCATAGGGCTCCTGGGAGATCGCCGATATTGCATTGTATGCGCAGTTAATGATCAGCTTGCCCCACAGCGGCCCCATCACATTCGCGGATACTTCGACGGGCACACCCGACTCACCGAACCACGCAGCGACATTCTGACTCTCAGGCGCGTCACCGATCACCAGCTCGCCGCGTCCGTGGTGCTTGACATGCCCAGGACCGGCCATTTCGGTAGCGACGTACACCACGGTGGGTATCACGCGATGCGGCAGCACGCTGCGAACGATCTCAGGATTCTCTGCGCCATTCTGCAAACAGAGTATGACTGCATCGGATTCGAGATGAGGCGCCATCTGGCGCGCGGCCTCTGCGCTGTCTGCAGACTTCACGCAAAACAAGATGACTTTTGCGCCCGCAACGCCAGAGGCGTCGGTGCTTGCCTGCATGGGAATATGTTCGGAAACGGCCTTGGCATCGAGCCACAAACCGTCTCGATTGACAGCATCGACATGGGACTGCCGGCCAATAAGGGTGACCGGGAAACCGGCACGCGCCAGCATGCCACCGAAAAAACAACCCACCGAGCCAGCGCCCATGACCGCAAATCGCGGTTTGGCTGATGCATTCATGATCTCTCCTGTTTTTGTAACAGCACCTTCTGTGGGGCGCATGCGAAACCAGACTATACCTGAACTTCGCGCACGCTCAGCAGGCCGGTGCACTCGGATAAGCTCGTCAAAGGCGCGCCCAGCGATGCAGCATCAGCCAGCGGCGTCCATCTCCGCAAACACTTTTTGTGCGAGTGCGAATGCTGAATTCGCCGCCGGCACGCCGCAGTAAATGGCCGCCTGCAGTAAAGCTTCTCGGATCTCGTCGCGCGTGACGCCGTTATTCGACGCAGCGCGTAGATGAAGCTTCAGTTCTTCTTCACGATTGAGTGCGATCATCATACAGATGGTCATCAGACTGCGCGTATGCCGCGGCAGTCCGGGCCGGGTCCAGATTTCGCCCCAGGCATAGCGCGTAATCAGGTCTTGAAAATCTCCTGTAAATGGCGTGCGATTCGCCTGTGCGCGATCAACATGCGCATCGCCGAGCACGGCCCGACGCACCTGCATGCCGGCCTCATAGCGTTCTTTTTCCTCCATCGCTTTTCCTTATCTTGCCAGGGACGTACTGATTAAATGAGACCAGCAACTCTTGTGGCTCGCTGAATGACAATAAGCCTTTGATTACACTGAGACGCGTGTCGCACAGCTGCGCTGATTGGCCATAAAGCGGGTATTTACTCAGCGCCACCCAGCAAAAAACTCAGCAATTGCTGCGTGAAAGCCTGTGCGACTTCCCAGTTAGATAGATGCGCCGCGTTCAGCTCCACATACTTTGCACCAGGTATGGCACGCGCGATAAGTTCACCATGCTCGGGCGGTGTGGCCTTGTCATGTCTGCCACCAATGACCAGCGTCGGCGCGGTGATCCGCGACAGCTCTGAGCGCTGGTCCATGTCGCGCACGGCAGCGCAATTGGCAACGTATCCCTCTGCGGAGGTGTTACGTAGCATGTGCCTCACGCGCTCCACCTGTGCCGTTGCATGCACCAGAAAATCAGCGGTAAACCATCGCTCGAGCACGCCATCGATGATGCTCTCCATCCCGTCCTGCTTCACTTTCGCGATGCGCGCATTCCAGACCTCGGGCACGCCAATCGCTGCACTGGTATTGCACAGCACGAGACGCCCAATGCGATCCGGCGCATTCACGCCGAGCCAGATACCCGTCATGCCACCCATCGACAGGCCGCAGAAATGCGCAGAGGGTATGTTCAAACCATCGAGCAGCGCCACCACGTCGCGGCCCAGCTGAGCGATGCTGTAAGGCCCGGTCGTGACCTCCGACTGCCCGTGGCCGCGCGTGTCGTAGCGCAGCACGCGGAAATGCTCGGTCAGCGATGCCAGCTGCGGCAACCACATGGCCAGCGTGGTACCCAGTGAATTCGACAGTACCAGTACCGGTGCGTCATCGGGTCCTTCGATCTCGTAGTACAGTTTGCCGGTGCCGGTGTCGAAGAAAGGCATGAAGACTCCTGTGGATACGGTATAAAAATCAAGCTCGCTGCATCAAACTTTACGCTGCCGGTGCGCGGCCAGTACGCGATCAGTAAAGGCAATCGCCTCTCCCAGATACTGAGAGGGATCGAAAAGCTGTTCCAGTGCTTGGGTGTTCAGGTGCTGCGTAACGCGGGAATCCACTTGCAAGACCTCTTGCAGCGTTGCGTTGCTCCGCAAGGCCTCCGCGCAAGCAGACTCGACGAGCTCGTGCGCTGCTGCGCGCCCTAGGTGCCGACCTAGTGCGAGCGACACGGCTTCGGCCATCACCAATCCTCGCGTGAGATCGATGTTGGCTCGCATACGCGACTCGTCGACCTGCAAGCCTTCGACGACTTTACGCAACTGTATCAGTGCTACACCGGCTAGCTCCGTGATTTGCGGCAAAGTGTCCCATTCCGCTTGCCAGCCACCCAGCGCGCGCTCATGCTCCTGCACCATCGCAGATAGCATGGTCGAGACCAGTGCCGGCACGCGTCCGGAAGCGGCCAGTACCGCTGCGCAACCGACCGGGTTGCGCTTGTGCGGCATAGTGGATGAACCGCCACGCCCGTGGACGACGGGTTCCGAAAGTTCGGCGACCTCGGTTTGCATTTGCAAGGAAATATCTCGTGCAATTTTTCCCAGCGTTCCGGTCAGTAGTCCCAGCGTCGTCGCTACTTCGGTCATCCTGTCACGGTGACCATGCCAGGGCACTGCGGGCAGCTCGAGTTCCAGCTGATGCGCCAATACCTGTGCGACCGCTAGTCCCTGATCACCGAGGCTGGCGAGCGATCCCGACGCACCACCGAATTGCAAGACGCCGACGCGCTGGCCAAGCGAATTGATCCTGTCCTGATGACGCAGCACCGCGTCAAGCCAGCCTGCAGCCTTCAAGCCAAAGGTGATCGGCAGTGCATGCTGCATCCAGGTACGGCCCATCATCGGTGCGGTACGATAACGATGGGCCAGAGCTGCAATCGCATCCGCTAACGCTGAAAGCGCCGCCCTCATCAACTGCAAGGCCTCACGCAATTGCAGCACCACACCCGTGTCGATCACGTCCTGACTCGTGGCGCCCCAGTGAACGTAGCGTGCGGCCTCCGCATTGCGTGCGGCGACTTGCGCAGTCAGTTGTCTGAGCAGCGGTATCGCCAGATTGCCTGCATCGCCGGCGTCTCGCGCCAACGCATTGAGATCAATATTTGCAGCGACACAGGCCTCAACAATATCCTGTGAGGCATCCTGCGGAATCACACCCTCGGCGGCAAGCGCTTGCGCCAACGCAGCTTCCACATCGAGCATCCGCTGAACCGTATTGACAGGTGAAAAAATTTGCGACATGCCTTCACTGGAAGACATCGCATGGGTGAGACGGCTGGAGTTCATTGGTGACAACTCAATCGGTTTGTGTCAGACATCGAAGAAGACGGTTTCATTCTGATCGCCGCCCAGCAAAACATTCCACTCGAACACACCGACCTGTCCCGCAACGGACCGCGCAATCAGTGTCATGCGGCGATTTACCGGTACGCTAGCCATCACCGGGTCTGATGCATGATCGTCGTCCGGAAAATAAACTCTTGTCACTGCCTGCCTGAGCAGACCACGGGCGAACACATTCACCATGATGTGAGGCGCCTGAAGTTGTCCGTTCGTCGCCGGCACCCTGCCCGGCTTAATCGTCGAGAAACGAAATTCTCCATTGCCACCGGTGGGTGTGCGGCCAAAACCTGAGAACCCCGACTCAAGCGGTAACACACGCCCGTCATCGGGATGCGCATAGCGCCCATGGGAATTTGCCTGCCAGATCTCGATCACGCCATCAGGAATAGGCGCGCGGTCTGCATCCAGTAATCGTCCTTGTATCACGATGCGTTCGCCAGCGACGCCGGGACTGGCCAGGTCAGTCGTGTTCAGCCAGTCAAGGCCAATGTGCAGATAAGGGCCAACCGTCTGCGAAGGCGTAGCACCGAGTCGAAGATTTTTATCGGTGCTCACCTCATGTCTCCCTGGGTGTTGCGTTGCGTCCGCGCAGGACGATATCGAATCGGAATCCGAGTGCGTGCTCTGGCTCGGTCAGGTTGATATCAAAATGCGAGATCATCCGCTGCCGTGCTTTTTCATCGGGTACGCTGTTGTAGATCGGATCAAGCGACAGTAGCGGATCGCCGGGAAAATACATCTGCGTGACCAGCCGCGTGGTGAACGCATGACCAAACAGTGAAAAATGGATATGCGCTGGCCGCCAAGCATTCGGATGATTGCGCCATGGGTAAGCGCCAGGCCGTATCGTGATGAAGCGATAATTACCCTGCTCATCCGTCATCGTGCGGCCGGTACCGGTAAAGTTTGGATCGAGCGGCGCATCGTGATTATCATTTTTGTGCTGATACCTGCCTGCGGCATTGGCCTGCCACAACTCGACCAATGTGTTGCGCACCGGTTTGCCATCTTCATCCAGAACCCGTCCGGCAACGATGATGCGCTCACCCAGCGGCGCTCCTGTGTGCTGGCGGGTGAGGTCGGCATCGCCGGGCTTCACGCGCTCGTGCCCGAAGACCGGTCCGGTCATTTCCGACAGCGACTGCTGGAGCATAATCAGTGGCTGCGATGGCGAGCGCTTGACGGTCGATGCATAGGCCGGCGATAAATAGTCAGGCTGTTCGCCCGGCGCGAACCGGCGATAGGGTTGAAGTGCAGACATGCGGTCTTCCTTGTCTCGGAATGTCAGGATCTTCTGATCCTGTTCTGATCTTTTTTCTGTTTGTTGTTATCTCGGCGTTGATTGTCGTTCACGCAGGCGCCTCAGGTTTAACGACCATTGTTACAGTCGCTCTATGATCACCGCAATCCCCTGCCCGACACCAATGCACATGGTGCAGAGTGCGTAGCGTCCGCCACTGCGGTGCAACTGATACATGGCGGTCGTCACCAGTCGCGCACCACTCATGCCCAGCGGATGACCCAAGGCGATCGCGCCACCATTCGGGTTCACGCGTCGATCATTGTCCGCGATACCGAGCTGGCGCAGTACGGCCAGACCCTGCGCCGCGAAGGCCTCATTGAGTTCAATCACATCCATCTGCGACAGTGTCATGCCCGTTTGCTGCAAAAGTTTCTGTACAGCGGGAACCGGTCCGATACCCATGACCCTGGGTGGTACCCCGGCGGTTGCCATGCCGACCACCCGGGCCTTCGGCGTCAGACCGAAACGTCGTGCATGCTCCTCATCCGCAAGCAGCAACGCGCACGCGCCATCATTTACTCCTGATGCATTGCCTGCAGTGACCGAGCCCTCCGGGGTCACGACACCTTTCAGTTTTGCCAGCGCTTCAACACTGGTCGAGCGTGGATGTTCATCCTGCAGCACCGTCACCGTCTCACCTTTTTTTTGCGGAACGCTGACCGGTACGATCTCTTCTGCCAGCACGCCATTGGCCTGTGCTGCGGCAGCTTTGCTCTGACTGGCGACAGCAAAGGCATCCTGGTCGGCGCGGCTGATCTGATAATCGACAGCGACGTTCTCAGCAGTTTCTGGCATGGAGTCCACCCCGTACATCGCCTTCATCTGAGGATTGATGAAGCGCCAGCCGATGGTGGTGTCAAATAGTTGAGCATTTCGCGAGAAGGCACTGTCCGCCTTGCCCATCACAAACGGGGCGCGCGTCATCGACTCGACGCCGCCCGCAATCATCAGGCCAGCTTCGCCGGATTTAATCGCGCGCGCAGCAGCGCCCACGGCATCCATGCCGGAGCCACACAAGCGATTGATCGTAGCGCCCGGCACCTCGATCGGCAGCCCGGAAAGCAGCGCAGACATCCGCGCCACGTTACGATTATCCTCGCCCGCCTGGTTCGCGCAGCCAAACAGGACTTCATTCACCGCAGACCAGTCGACGGTCGGATTACGCTCCTGTAAAGCACGCAGAGGGATAGCGCCCAAATCATCGGCGCGCAGATCCTTGAGCGCGCCGCCGAAGCGTCCGATGGGTGTACGTATCGCGTCGCAAATAAAAGCTTGTTTCATGTTGGATCCAGACAATTAAACTAGCGAAGGCTGATCGCCAAGATGGCGAGTCGGTTTTACAATTCAGGCCGCGGTGAGCGAGAGGCCGACGATGCGCTCCAGTTCGGGCAGGCTGATTCCCTCGGCCATTTCGCGAACGCGCAAGGCTCCTGCGTCGACGTCGATGACCGCGAGATCGGTATACACCCGGCTGACGCAGCCGACCCCCGTCAGCGGGTAGGTGCAGCGCTCCACCAGCTTGCTCTCGCCGGTTTTGGTCTGCAACTCCATCATGACAAACACGCGCTTGGCGCCGATGGCCAGATCCATCGCGCCACCGACGGCAGGTATTGCATCCGGCGCGCCGGTGTGCCAGTTGGCGAGATCACCATGCCGCGACACCTGAAAGGCGCCCAGCACACAGATATCGAGATGGCCACCGCGCATCATCGCAAACGAATCGGCATGATGAAAGTAAGCGCCGCCCGTCAGCAGTGTCACTGGCTGCTTCCCCGCATTGATCAGATCGTCATCCTCCTCACCAGGCCGGGGTGCCGGGCCCATGCCGAGGATGCCGTTCTCGCTGTGCAAAAGCACCTCTTTCGATGGATCGAGATGATTGGCAACCAGCGTAGGGAGACCAATACCCAGATTCACATAGGCGCCGGGCGCAATGTCGATCGCGACTTTCTGTGCGATCTCATCCTTACTGAAACGCTTCATGAACACTCCCCGGCGATCTGCACGACACGCTGTACGAAAATTCCCGGAGTGACGATGGCCTCTGCATCAAGTTCGCCCAAGTCAACCACTTTGCTGACTTGCACGATCGAGCAGGTGGCTGCCATCGCCATGATGGGGCCGAAGTTGCGCGCAGCCTTTCGGTAGACCAGATTGCCCCAACGATCAGCTTTTTCAGCCTTGATCAGCGCATAGTCCGCATGAATCGGGTACTCGAGCACGTAGTGTCGGCCATTGATGACCCGGGTCTCCTTACCTTCGGCCAGCTGTGTGCCGTAGCCGGTGGGCGTAAAAAATGCCCCAATGCCCGCGCCCGCCGCACGGATACGTTCGGCGAGATTGCCCTGCGGTGTCAGCTCCAGTTCGATCTTGCCGCTGCGGTAGAGCCCGTCAAACACATGAGAATCCGTCTGCCGCGGAAATGAACAGATGATCTTTTTCACTCGGCCGGCAGCCAGCAGAGCGGCCAATCCCGTGTCGCCATTACCGGCATTGTTGTTGACAATCGTGAGATCAGTGGCGCCCTGCGCAATCACCGCATCGATCAGCTCGCGTGGCATGCCCGCGTTGCCGAAGCCACCGATCATGATGGTTGCGCCATCGGAGATGCCCGCGACCGCGGCGTCCAGTCCGGGATAAATCTTATCGACCAAATCTTCGTCCTTTGTGCGTGGCGGGCATTCGCTGCTGAAGTGGATTTTTCCAGCGTTTTAGCCGGCGGTAAGCCTCATGATCGTTCGTTTATCGAACATTTGTCTGACTACAGAACACCTCGAGTGTATAGTTGGGGAAAAACTGCCGCAATACACGTGCCGCATTTTGTGTTCGGTCGTCGGACAAGCAGGCCGCCGGACCATGGATCGTTCAGCGACCCCAAGTCGACAACTGTGCTCCCTGCGCAACAAAAAAATTCGCAAAGCCTTCGGTGTAAATGAACGAGTGCTCGTAAAAAGCAAGAATTATCAGAAGAATATCAAGTTCCGCTACGGTAACACCCCTTTAACAGCTTGGCTTCATCGACTATCTCGCAGAGCTGCGGAAAGACCGCAGACAGCACCTTGTGCTCAGTCCGAAAAGCGTGAATGCGCGACACGCAGGCCTCAAAGGACGGCACCGCGTTTCTCAGTCGGGCTTCAAATGACTGAGCAAGCAGTTGCATCAGAGTAGCGGCCCATGATCCGATTCGACCGCGATCCAAACACGCAAAACATTACTTTGCCCGACATGAACGACACTACAACAGATACCGCAGATGCACCGCTGGCCGCCAGCGATGCCCGATCACTTACCCCGCAACCTGCTTTCACCGCCAAGCCTCCTCGTCCGCTCACGATCGCCGAGGAAATCGACGCGCTGACCGATCCCAGCTTCATGACCTCTCTCGCACGTGGCCTTGCGGTGGTCAAGGCATTCAGCGATCACCGTCGCGCAATGACGATCGCGCAGATCAGTCACAAGACGGGGATACCGCGCGCCGCCGTGCGTCGCTGCCTGTACACACTCAAACAGCTCGGCTACGCCGGCTCAGAGGCGAACAATTTTTTCCTCAAGCCGAAGATACTGATGCTGGGATATTCGTACCTGTCCTCCACACCGCTGACGGTGTCGGCGCAGCCCTGCCTGAATCAGGTGAGCCAGAGGCTAGGTGAGTCCTGCTCACTGGCGGTATTCGAGCAGGACGAGGTGCTGTACATCTCGCGCTCGCAGACCGCTCGCGTGATGTCGATCGCGCTGAATGCGGGCAGCCGTCTGCCAGCGTACTGCACCTCTCTCGGACGAGTCATGCTGGCGGCATTGCCACCAGACGAGCTGAATGCCTACCTGTCGCGCGTGCCGCTCAGACCTTACACCGACCGTACCGTGGTGTCCGAAGAAAGGCTGCGCGAGATCCTTGCCGAGACGGTGCAGCAGGGCTTCGCAGTGGTCGAGGAAGAGCTTGAAATCGGGCTGCGCTCCATCGCCGTGCCGGTCAGAGGCGCGACCGGGACAGTCATGGCAGCCATCAATGTTGGGGCACAAGCCACGCGCGTCTCGCGTGCGCAAATGGAACAGACATTCCTGCCGGTACTGCTGAATGCAGCGGCAGAGCTATCCATGCTGCTGCCTTGAGTATCGACACTGACACGACAGCAGGGCTCTGTTTCTCAAGCAGATAATCAGGACGACGAGACCGGTGTACTACCTGCATTCCATGATCTGGCATGCAGACGGAAATCGCGCGGCGACAGACCAGCGTTACGCTTGAAAAAGCGTGTGAAATACGCAGGATCAGAAAAACCGAGCGCATCCGATACATCCCGTATCGTCATCGACGTGTACACCAGAAGGCGGCGCGCCTCGCGCATCGAGCGCGCATGAATGATCGAGAGCGCCGACTGTCCGGTGATCTGACGGCACGAGGCATTCAGATGCGCGGCGCTGATGCCGATCTGGCCGGCGTAATACTCGAGCCCCGACTGCTCGGCGTACGCCGCATCCACCAGCGCGATGAAACGGGCGACATGCTGACGCGCCCGCGCCGGCACTGCTCGGTCGCTGTCGGCGGCGCGCTGCTCCGACAAACGCAACAGACAGCCGAGAGCGATCGACAATTGTGCGACCATCAGCGCCGAGCGATGGGCATCATATCCGTCGTACTCGGCACGCAACGCGCGCATTGCTGTCTCGAAGCGACCGGCGGCATCTGTCAGACGAAAAGAGCATGCGATGCTCAGCTGAGAGATCTCTTCTGACAGGCTCGCGGCAAGCGCGCCAAGCAGGGAATAAGCCACCGTCACCACCAGCCCGCGGGCATCCGGCGAAAACTGGAAACCATGCACGCAGTGCTGCGGCACCATGAGCGCCATGCCCCCAGAAAGGTCGAGCCGTGCCTCATCCAGCACGCACTGCGCCCGCCCATCTTCCAGCCACAGCAACTGGAATAACCCATGATGGCGATGCGGCCTGATCTCCCAATTGTGCAAGCGGCTGCGCTCGGCGATGGATTCGCAATGGATCGGATCTGGCGTGGGCGCGGCCCCGTTTTCCCCATACAGCTGGAAAACGGGAACCTCGGCGGCGGGGGCCAGTGACGAACGCATCGCGGCAAACCTGATCGGCCAAAAACCCTCGAAATGTACAAGTTTATGTGGGTAAAGTCTATTCCCGCTACCGCTCCCTTGTCCCACCATCTCAGCATTCCAATCAACGAGGCGGGCGAGTCCGCCCTAGAGACAAGAAGGCCAACATGAAAACCCAGGTCGTCATCATCGGCGCCGGTCCCTCAGGGCTACTGCTCGGCCGACTGCTCGAACTGCAGGGCATCGACAACATCATCGTCGAGGCAAAATCCCCGGACTACGTGCTCTCACGCATACGCGCAGGTGTGCTGGAGCAAGGCACTCAGATGCTGCTGCGCGAGGCAAAGGTCGCCGAGCGCATGGACCGCGAGGGCCATGTACACGAGGGATTCGCCTTGTCGTTTCTGGGCCGGATGGAACGTATCGACCTGAAGGCGCTCACCGGAGGCAAGACCGTCATGGTCTACGGGCAGACAGAGGTCACCAAAGACCTGATGGATGCGCGCGCTCAATCCGGCATGCAAAGCCTCTATGAGGCTGAGGACGTGATGCCGCATGATTTTTATGGCGAACATCCCCATGTGAGCTTCACCAAGGATGGAAAACGGCATACGATCCACTGCGATTACATCGCAGGCTGCGACGGTTTTCATGGCATCGCGCGCAAATCGGTGCCGGCAGACAAAATCACCCTGTTCGAGCGCGTCTATCCGTTTGGCTGGCTGGGCGTGCTATCTCGTACGCCACCGGTGTCGGATGAACTGATCTATGCGAACCATGAACGTGGCTTCGCGCTGTGCAGCATGCGCTCGGCGATGCTGTCACGCTACTACGTGCAATGCTCCCTCGATGACCACACCGAGGACTGGTCGGATGCACGGTTCTGGGATGAGCTCCGTTCGCGATTGCCAACGGACGTCGCGAACCGTCTCGTCACCGGCCCTTCCATCGAAAAAAGCATCGCGCCGCTACGCAGCTTCGTCGCCGAGCCCATGCAATTCGGCCGCTTGTTCCTGGTGGGCGATGCTGCACATATCGTGCCACCCACGGGTGCCAAAGGACTTAACCTCGCGGCCAGTGATGTTTACACTCTTTATAACATCTTGCGTAAGCGTTACCGGGAAAGTCGTACTGATCTGATTGCGCGTTACTCAGAGATCTGCCTGCGCCGCATCTGGAAAGCAGAACGTTTTTCCTGGTGGATGACGTCGATACTGCACAAATTCAGCGACGATCCCTTTAATCAGCGGATACAGGAGGCGGAGCTCGATTATTTCACCAGCTCCGAGGCAGGCCGAATCAACATCGCGGAAAATTATGTTGGGCTACCCTATGAACCGGTTGAATAGTCAGCAAACGTGGCATCGCGCGCCCAAATGGGTTAAATTCGGCGCATCCAGAAATTCGTCACTCCAATGAACCAGTCCGTCTCCATCTCGCCCGCCGCAACGCTGAATCTCAGCTCGCTCAAGGCCAGTTGCTCGGCTTGCAGCATGCATCAGCTCTGCCTGCCCATGGGGCTGGGCGAGTCCGACATGCACAAGCTCGATGAGATCATCGGCCGTCGCCGCAAGGTGCCCAAAGACAGCCTGCTATACCGGATGGATGATGCGTTCACCAACCTGTATGCGATAAGGCTGGGGCACTTCAAGACCTACCAGGTCAGCCCAGGGGGTGAGCAGCAGATCACTGGTTTTCAGATGGCAGGCGAACTACTCGGCATGGATGCGATCAGCACCGATCGTCATCATTGTGATGCGGTGGCGCTGGAAGACAGCGAGGTCTGCGAAATACCTTTCGCCCGGCTCGAGGAATTGTTTGGCACACTACCGACGCTGCTGCATCATTTCCACCGGATGATGAGTCAGGAAATCACGCGTGAGCAGAACGTGATGCTATTGCTGGGGAACATGCGCGCAGAGCAGCGCTTCGCTGCTTTCTTGATCAATCTCTCGTCTCGTTACGCGGCGCGTGGTTACTCATCAACGACTTTCCAGCTGCGCATGTCGCGCGAAGAGATCGGCAACTATCTCGGGCTGACGATAGAGAGCATCAGCCGTCTGCTGTCTCGCCTGAAAAAACAGGGATTGCTCAGAGTAGCGAACCGCGAGATCGAATTGCTCGATCTGCATACGATGCGCGCGCTGGCAGCGGGTACGGAAACTTGCAGCTGAAAGGGCGATCTTCGTTTGTCTCATCAGAACGGTGGTTGCGCAGGGTTTTCCGTCCGGATCAGATACAAGCTCAACATGCTGGCCAGCGCGCCAAAACTCCAGAAAAAGAAAAAACCGATGGTATAGGCGGCGATGGGCGGCAACCCCACATGCCCGCCGACCATCATCAGATCTGCCGGATCAAACAGCGAGAAAAAGAAACCATCAGCCATCGCCGCCGTCAGGAAGGACGGCCACAGCACAGTCATTGCCAGCTTCAACATCGTGTCTCCTCCTTCGCATCCTGATCGCCTCACAGCGCTGGTCGGATGTCTGTAGTTGTCTGCAGCGGCCATACCCATTCACCATGCAAACGCCAGCTGCGGGCCGCATCTTCCATTTGTACCTGCCAGCGCGCGCGCTCCAGCAACGGCAATGCGACGGAAAATACACCGCTGCGATCTGGCGTAGCGACCAGACGAATATCTTTCTCCGGGACGGTGGGATGCACCAGCAGAAGATTCAGCGGCGCTTCGCTGGTGGTGCCGTGCAACTGCCCGACAAGAACGCCTGCGGCAACATCATAGCGAAGTGACAGCGAGAGACCGAGACTTGCCGCAGTGCGATCGCGGCGAAGATCCTGATTGATTGCCTTACCCTGCTTGTAGTAGTCGTCAACGACCAAGGCATCAGCACCGGAAAACGAGATCCACATCGTGATGAAGCCTGCGATCAGTACCGCGACCGGGCCCGCCATCAGCAGCCAGGGCCAGCGATGCTTGTACCAAGGGTCAGGGTGCTTTTCCACGAGTGACGTATGCATGAATTTCCTCGCCGTTTTTTATGGATCAGCGCGGTACGAAGAACACCGCTTTTTCCCTGAGACTTACCTCCGGGTGATCGGTATCGATCAGCGTAAACCATATCTTGTTGGAGCCTTTGCTGCCTTTGCCCTCCGGCACGCGTACATCCACCGGTACGGAGCGCGATTCGGTGGACCCCAATGTCACCTCGCCAGTGCCCTGTAGCGTGATGCCCTCGATACCTTCGACGCCGATATGGTAGTGATGGCGCGACTCATCGGTATTCATGATCTGCAGCCGATACACATTCTCGATCTGTCCATTTTCCACCTCGCGCCCCATCGAGCCGCGGTCCCGGATCACATCCATCTTGACTGGCGTGCGGGTCAGCAGCGTACCGAAGAACACTGACACGATCACCAGCAACACGGCGCTGTAGATCAGCACCCGTGGCCGCACCATGTGGCGAAGTATCTGCGCTGATGACCATCGATAGGTCTGCGCATGATCGGTCCAGTAACGAACCAGACCGCGTGGCGCGGAGATCTTGTCCATCACCGAGTTGCAGGCATCGATACAGGCAGCACATCCTATGCATTCGTACTGCAAGCCCTTGCGAATGTCGATACCCGTCGGGCAGACCTGAACGCATAGGGAGCAGTCTATGCAGTCACCGAGATGCTTCGCTGCATCCGGATCGTTCTTGCTGCGCGCGCCACGAGGCTCGCCACGGCCAGTGTCGTAGGTAATGATCAAGCTGTCCTTGTCAAACATCGCACTCTGGAATCGCGCGTACGGACACATGTACTTACAGACCTGCTCGCGCATCCAGCCGGCGTTACCGTAAGTAGCGAATGAATAAAACAGCACCCAGAACCATTCCCACGGACCGAGCGTCAGCGCAGCCACCTCACCCGCCAGGGTATGAATCGGCGTAAAGTAGCCGACGAAGGAAAATCCGGTCCAAATGGCGACTGCACCCCAGACTGCATGTTTGGCCGACTTGCGAGCAAACTTTTCTACAGACATCGGCTGACGATCAATGCGCATGCGCGCACTGCGATTACCCTCAATCTTGCGCTCGATCCACATGAATATTTCCGTGTAGACCGTCTGCGGACAAGTAAAGCCGCACCAGACACGGCCGAAAACCGCCGTGAATAGAAAGAGTGAGTAGGCACTGATAATCAATAGTGCCGCAAGATAGATGAAGTCCTGCGGCCAGAGCACGATGCCGACGATATAGAATTTACGCGCACCGAGATCGAACAGAACAGCCTGCCTGTCATTCCAGGACAACCAGGGCAGACCATAAAAAAGAAGCTGGGTGGCCCAGACGAAGAGCCAGCGCAGCGACGCATATCGGCCTTGTACTTCGCGCGGGTAGATTTCCTCCCGCGCTTTGTACATCTTGATGACGGCAACGTCCGGTGCAGCGCCTTGCATCGATATGCCTATTGATTCTTCGCCGATGAGATCGTGGAACTGTTCGACAGTCCCCAGACATAGGCAGAGAGCAAATGAACTTTGGCCTCACCAAGGAAATCAGCGAAAGCCGGCATCACGTTGTTACGTCCGCCACGCACGGTTTCCATGATGGTCGCAACACTACCTCCATATAGCCATGTCTTGTCAGCCAGGTTGGGCGCACCTACTGCCTGATTACCCTGGCCATCGATGCCATGACAAGCTGCGCATGCAGCGTACTTTTCCTTGCCGAAGCTGGCCTTGATTGGGTCAGATGCCGAGCCGGATAGCGAGAGAACGTAGTGTGCGACATGCTCGATATCCTTGTCAGTACCAACGGCTGCCGCCATCGGTGGCATCACGCCTTGACGACCCTTGAGAATAGTGGTCTTGATCACTTCTGGATCACCGCCATACAGCCAGTCCCTGTCAGTGAGGTTCGGATATCCTTTGTTGCCGCGGGCATCAGAGCCATGGCACTGCGCGCAATAGGTCAGGAACAGGCGTTCGCCGATGGCGCGTGCCTGAGGATCCGCCGCCAGTACTTTCATATCCGTCTGCTGATACTTGGCAAACAGCGGACCAAACTCGGCATCGGCCAGCTTCAGCTCTTCTTCATACTGACCATGGGAAGCCCAGCCGAGTTTGCCGGCGTAACTACCAAGCCCCGGGTACAGCGCCAGGTACGCAATACCAAAGACGATGGTGATATAGAACAGCCACATCCACCAGCGCGGCATCGGGTTATTCAGTTCCTCGAGGCCCTCATCCCAGGTGTGCCCCGTCGTACCAACCTTGCCATCCTTGGATACCTCGGACTTAATCGTTGACTGCGACCACAGCAGCCAGCCGCAGCCAAGCACTGACACAATGGTCAGTACGGTGATATAGATTCCCCAAAATCCGCTCGTGAAATCAGCCATGACGAGGCTCCCGCTCCTTGGTCAGTTGTTCTTCGTCTGCAAAGGGCAGCATCGCCGCCTCTTCGAAGTCTTGTGCGCGCCGCGAGCTGTAGGCCCAGATCACAATACCGATGAAAGTGACCATGCAGACCAGGGTCACGATACTGCGTGCGTCCGAGACAATTTGCAGAAAGTCCATGCTTATCTCCTTGCCTTGATCTGAATGCCCAAACCTTGCAGGTAAGCGACTAGCGCATCCAGCTCAGTCTTGCCTTCGAGTTCCTTGGGCGCGGCGGCGATCTGCTCATTGGTGTAGGGGTCACCGAGACGCTTGAGCGCGTTCAGGCGTGGCACGATGGCTTGTGGGTCAAGCGCAGTCTTTGCCAGCCATGGGTACGCGGGCATGTTTGACTCGGGCACGAGATCACGCGGATTGTTCAGGTGCGCACGGTGCCAGTCATCGCTGTAGCGGCCACCCACTCGCGCCAGATCTGGACCCGTCCGCTTTGAGCCCCACTGAAACGGCCGGTCATAGACAAACTCGCCGGCCACGGAGTAGTGACCGTAGCGCTCGGTCTCTGCGCGGAATGGACGAATCATCTGCGAGTGGCAGTTGTAGCAGCCTTCGCGTATATACACATCACGGCCGGCAAGGCGAAGCGGGCCATAGGGCGTCAGTCCCGCGACCGGCTCGGTGGTTGATTTCTGGAAGAACAGCGGCACGATCTCGACCAATCCGCCAATGCTCACTACCAGCACGACCAGCAGGATCAGCAGCAGTGGTTTGCGTTCAAGTTGATCATGGGTGAGTTTCATTCGATTCTCCGTAGGTCAGGCGTGCGCGCCGGTCATCGCCGGGATGCGGGTATCGACGAATTGGCTGCCGATGACCGTCTTGAACGTGTTGTAGGCCATGATCAGCATGCCCGCCAGGTACAGACCTCCTCCAGCCAGACGAATCACGTAGTACGGAAAAGTCGCCTTCACGCTCTCGACAAAGGTGTATGTCAGCGTGCCGTCGGCATTCACTGCACGCCACATGAGGCCCTGCATGACGCCGGCAATCCACATCGCCGCGATATACAGCACGATGCCAATAGTCGCGACCCAGAAGTGCCATTCGATCAGGCGCGTGCTCCACATTTCCTTCTTGCCCGACAGGCGTGGCAGCAGGTAGTAGATTGAGCCCATCGAGACCAATCCGACCCAGCCCAGCGCGCCAGAGTGCACATGACCCACAGTCCAGTCGGTGTAATGCGACAGTGAGTTGACGGTCTTGATCGACATCATCGGGCCTTCGAAGGTCGACATACCGTAGAACGACAGTGAGACGATCAGGAATTTCAGTATCGGGTCATTGCGCAGCTTGTGCCACGCGCCCGACAGGGTCATGATGCCGTTGATCATGCCACCCCAACTCGGTGCTAGCAGGATGAGCGAGAACACCATGCCCAGCGACTGAGCCCAGTCAGGCAGCGCGGTGTAATGCAGATGGTGCGGGCCTGCCCACATATAGGTGAAGATCAGCGCCCAGAAATGAACGATGGACAGGCGATATGAAAACACTGGACGCTCGGCCTGCTTGGGAATGAAGTAGTACATCATGCCAAGGAAGCCTGCAGTAAGGAAAAAACCGACTGCGTTATGACCGTACCACCACTGGATCATGGCATCCTGCACCCCCGTGTAGGCTGAGTAGGATTTGGTGAGCGTCGCCGGCATTGCTGCCGAGTTGACGATGTGAAGAATCGCGACGGTCAGGATGAACGCACCATAGAACCAGTTGGCGACATAAATGTGTGACACCTTGCGCTTCCACAGTGTGCCGAAGAACACCACCGCATACGACACCCATACCAGCGCGATCAGGATATCAATCGGCCATTCGAGCTCGGCGTACTCTTTGCCGGAAGTCATACCCAGCGGCAGCGTGATCGCAGCAGCAAGAATCACTAGCTGCCAGCCCCAGAAAGTAAAGGCGGCAAGCGTATCCGAGAACAGCCGTGTCTGGCACGTGCGCTGCACGACGTAGTAAGAAGTGGCAAACAGTGCCGAGCCACCAAAGGCAAAAATCACCGCATTGGTGTGCAACGGGCGCAGGCGACCGTAGGTCAGCCAGGCCGTATCAAAATTCAGTGCTGGCCATGCAAGCTGAGCGGCAATCAATACTCCCACCAGCATGCCCACCACACCCCACACTACCGTCATGACCGCGAACTGCTTCACGACCCGGTAGTTGTAGTTGAGTGCTGTGTCCACGGATACTCCCTTGGTTTACGACGAAGATACCGGGAGAGTACGTTTCAGATGGGCAAACTTCCTTGACCTGAGTCAAATTTGGCCGGAAGCCGGGCACAGCGGCAGAAAGCTTATATCTTGGTATTGTCTGCTGACTCGGAGGTATCAGAGTGCACGCTGTCGTCGTCTTGCAGGATGCGCATCCCGGGCCCTTCGAGGTCATCGAACTGGCCACTATCCATGGCGCGGAAAAAAACCCACAGCGCGAGAAAGACGACAATGACCGACAGGGGTATCAGCAGGTACAGGGACTCCATCAGGATGCCTTTTTCTTATCTTCAGCGACTTGCAGGCACACGCTCCAGCCGCAGCGCATTGGCCACCACCAGCGCCGAGCTGACGGACATGCCCAGAGCTGCCATCCACGGGGCCAGCAGACCACATGCCGCCGCAGGTATTGCCAACAAATTGTAGACGGTCGCCCACGCGAGATTCTGGCGAATCACGCGCATGCAGGACGACGCCGCATCAGCGGCCTGTGTCAGCAGGGAGAGTTTCGCAGACAGCAGCACGGCATCGGCGTGCGATTGCGCGAGCGCCGCACCCGAACCCATCGCGAATGACACATCGGCCCCACGCAACACCGCAGCATCATTGATGCCATCGCCGACCATCACGACCACCGCGCCTTCGCGCTGCAAACCCAGTACATAGTCGAGCTTTTGCTGCGGCAGCATACCGCCTTGCGCAGCATCCATCGACAATGAAGAGGCTACCTGATCCACGATGACCGGTGCATCACCTGAGAGCAGGATCGTGCTCATTCCACGTGATTTGAAATAGCGCACGGTCTGCAAAGCATCCGCTTTGAGCCTATCCGTCAGCTCGAAACGCGCATGCCAGCCCTGCTCACTGCCCAGATAAACACAACTCACTTGGCGCGGCTCTTGAGGCAATATCCGTTCGCCGGCCAGGGTGGCAACGAACGATGCACTGCCGATTCGGTAAGACTGGCCATCCACCTGGCCCTCAAGACCTTGTCCAGGATAGTGCGTCACCCACTCGGCAGACCGAACCGTTGATGCCTGTTCCTTTGCCGCCGCCCGCAGCCCTTGCGACAGCGGATGCGCGCTGCCCGCCTCGAGCGCCGCCGCAATGCTCAGTGCGGTCTCCTCACTCATCTCAGCGAGCAAGGTCAGCTGACTCAGCCCAGGCTTGCCCTCAGTCAGGGTGCCCGTCTTGTCGAATATCACATGGGTTGCACGATGCAAGGTCTCCAGCACGTGCGGCTGCATCACCAGCACGCCCTGTCTCAATAAACGATCTGTCGCCGCGGCAAGCGCCGACGGTGTCGCAAGTGACAATGCGCAGGGACATGACACAACGAGCACGGCAATCGCGATCGGCCACGCGCGCGAAGCATCATGCCAGCCCCAGAAAGCAAGCACGCTCAACGCGAGTAACAGCAAGGCACCAACAAACCCTGCCGCGACACGATCGGCCCACTGCGAGATTTTCGGTTTTCCCTGTCCGGCGCGCTCGATCAGCCGGATCAGCGCGGACAGTGTGCTGTCCTTCGCGACTTTTTCCACGCGCAACACCACGGGCTGGCTGATGTTCACCGCACCGCCCGCGACAGATTCTCCTGCGCCTCGTGATTGGGGCTGGCTCTCGCCGGTCAGCAGCGACAGATCGACCGTCGTCTCGCCCTCTGCGATCACGCCATCCGCAGGAATCGCCTCGCCAGGTTTGACGAGCACGATATCGCCGGCGCGCAAAGTCGCCGCTGCCACCTGCTGCGTCTCACGGCTGGATGGAAAACTATGCAACCGCCACGCAGAATCCGGCAACGCGTGCTGCATGGTTTCCAGCGAGCTTGCTGCCCTGCGCCGCGCGAGCAGCTCCAGGTAGCGACTGGCCAGCAGCAGAAAAATGAACATCGTCACCGAGTCAAAGTACACATCACCCTCGCCGGTGAGTGTGCTCCAGGTGCTTCCGGTGAAGGCCGCCGCAATACCGATCGCAACCGGGACATCCATACCTAACGCACCTTGCCTCAGATCGGTCCAGGCTCCCTTGAAAAACGGCTGTGAGGAATAAAAAATCGCCGGCACCGTGAGCCAGAAACTCGCCCAGCGCATCAGCTGTTCCATGTCCGGCTCAATGTCGCCAGCGCCTGCCATGTAGGCCGGAACTGCATACATCATCACCTGCATCATCGACAGGCCAGCGACAAACAGGCGCTTGAACATCGCGCGCGAATTCTTGCGCAGCAGCTCGCCATGCTGAATCGGATCAAAAGGGTAAGCGACATAACCGACTTCGCGCACTGCCTGCAAGATGTCGCTCGGCTTGCACTTCGATGTATCCCATCGCACCTGCAGCTTTTCCGTCGCCACATTCAGATCAGCAGCCTGCAGCCCTGGTACCTGTGACAAACGGCGCTCGATCAGCCAGACGCAGGCAGCACAGCGTATGCCCTCCACGGACAAGGTCGCTTCACCGCCACCTTCGCTATTGGTGAATTGTGCAGACAGTTCCGGCGTGTCATACAGCGTCAGTGCTTCAGGAATAGGTTCGGCGACACCCTGCGGAAGCGTCTGGCGATTGCGGTAGTAATCCGTCAGTCTGTTGTCAACGATTGCATGGGCCACCGCTTCACAGCCGGGGCAACACATCGGCTGTTCGATATCGTCAATGTGCACGCTCCAATGGCTACCAACGGGAACTGGCAATCCGCAGTGGAAACAGGAGTTCTGGGCAATGGCATTCATCGCTGCAAACCAGTCAGAGCGCCGGCGTAATGCAGACGGCATCCAGCCAGCCGTGCGTAGCACCCGTCGCTGCACGGTAGAGGCCGAGCAGGCCGAAGACCAGCACCATCGAACCCGCCAGCATTCGCAGCAGAGGCATTTGCAGGCTGGCCCGCATACGGCTGCCGAGCAGGCCCATCGACAACAGCAAGGGTAAGGTGCCAAGCCCAAAGGCCAGCATCACGCTCGCACCTTGCCATGCTGATCCGGTCAGCAGAGCGGTCATCAGCACGCTGTACACCATGCCGCAAGGTACCCAGCCCCAGAGCCCACCAAGCGCCAGTGCCTGCCACGCTGTCTCCACGGGAAGAAACCGCCGGATGAGTGGCTGTAGTCGCCGCCACACCCATTGTCCGATAGCCTCAATGCGCGACAGTCCGTGCCAGGTATTCATCAAGGTCAGACCCAGCGCGACCAACATCAGATTGGCCAGCCAGTAAGCGCCACGCTGCAGGATGGCAATATTCATCATCGCCGGAATACTGCCCAACACACCGGCAAGCGCACCAGCGATCAGATAGCTCCCTATCCGACCCGCGTTGAAGGCGAGCACGCGCAGACCACCTGCCGCCGCTTCGCTGAACCAGGACTGCTGTGTCAGCACCGGAACAGGAAAAGGACGATGAGGCGTGGCGACGGAAAATGCGCCGACGATACCGCCGCACATGCCAACGCAGTGCACGCCACCCAGCAGGCCGATCAGAAAAATCGGCAGTAGCGCAATGGAATTCACGACAGGTCAGGAGGAGCAGTAATGATCAGACGGTACGGGAATAACGGATAGGTTCCGATTGTAACTGCCGTGCATGCTGCAGGTGGCGATCAAAGACCATGCAGATATTGCGGATCAGCAGCCGGCCCTTGAGCGTGACGCTGATCCATTCATCATTGATAGTCAGCAGCCCCAGCTCGGCCAGCTCGTGCAGCTGCTCCAGCTCAGTATCAAAGTAGGCATTGAAGGCGATCGGGTAGGCTTGTTCGAGCGAGGATATCGACAGCTCGAAATTACACATCAGCATCTGGATGATGAAACGGCGCAGCACATCATCCATCGTCAACCGGTAACCGCGCGCGACCGGCAGCTCACCCTGATCCAGGCAATCGTAGTAGTCGTCCAGCGTCTTGACATTCTGGCTGTAGCACATCCCCACCGAACTAATCGCCGACACGCCGCAGGCGATCAGGTCAGCCTCGGCATGTGTCGAATAGCCTTGGAAGTTCCGGTGCAGCCTCCCCTGCCGCTGCGCGACAGCCAGCTCGTCGTCGGGCTTGGCAAAATGATCCATGCCGATATAGACATAGCCCGCCTCGTTCAGACGCTTGATGCACATGGCCAGCATGTCGAGCTTGACATCCGAGCTGGGCAGATCTGCTTCGTGGATTCGGCGCTGTGGCTTGAACAGGTGCGGCAGGTGCGCGTAGTGATACACCGCGATGCGATCTGGATTGGCAGCGATCACCTTGGACAAGGTCTGCGCCATCGTCTGTAGATTCTGCTTCGGCAGACCGTAGATCAGATCGATGCTGATCGAACGGAACGTCGCCTCGCGCGCCGCGCGGATTACTTCCAGCGTCATGTCCTCCGGCTGTATGCGGTTGACAGCCCTTTGCACTTCCGGGTCAACATCCTGCACACCCAAACTGATGCGGTTAAAACCCTGCTTGCGCAGCCGGTGGATGCGCTCGGCAGACACGCTGCGCGGATCAACCTCAATCGAATACTCACCTTTGTCATCATCGGTCAGCTGGAACCAGCGGCGGATGTGATTCATGAGGTCAACCATCTGCTCATCAGACAGATAGGTCGGTGTGCCACCGCCAAAGTGCAGCTGCTCGACCTGATTGAGACCGACAAACAGCTTGCCTTGCATTTCGATTTCGCGTTTCAGATAACCCAGATACGTCACCGCCTTGTCACGGTTTTTGGTGACGATCTTGTTACAGCCGCAGTAATAGCAAACCGTGTCGCAGAATGGAATATGCAGATACAGCGACAGTGGATGCCGGCCTCCGCGTGCGCGCGCATGCGCGACTGCATGCAGGTAATCTGGGTAGCTGAAGTTTTCCGAAAAACGATCTGCCGTCGGATACGAGGTATACCGGGGACCCGACTGGCTGAGCCGGCTGATCAGCCCAGCGTCAAATTCGACGTGATGCATCTGTGGCAGGGCTGTTGTCGAAACGGTCATCTTTTGTTGCTCCATGTCCCTCGAGCACCAGCAGGACGCGGGGATCTCAGGTTGAAGCGCAGTCTAGAGATGCGGTTCGTTAATTACCTTGACTTAAGTCAAAACTGTCAGCCTCACCGTTACCCAGTCATTCGCAGCTGTCCAAGAGCGAATGATCTGATTGCTCAGCTCCTCACGCCTGTTCGGCCGCACTTTGCAAATTCAAACGCAATTGGATGGTTTTCTGAGTGGGTTCACGGTACATCTCAAAACCACAACGGCGCACTAGATCGAGCAGTGCCAGATTGTCTGGTAGCGTCTCGCCGACAATGTGCCGGGTACCACGTCGCCGGAAGTAATCGATCAGCTTGTGCATCAGTATCGCCCCGAGACCTTGACCCTTGAGATCCGAGCGAACGATGATCGCAAACTCGGCGTCCTGATTATCCGGATCAGCGACTGCCCTGACCACACCCACGGTCTCATCCTGCTGATCCTCTCGTTTTCTTACCGCGACAAAAGCCATTTCACGGTCGTAATCGATCTGTGTCATTCGCGCTAGCTGTGAGGGCTGTAGCTCGTGCATCTGCATGAACATCCGGAATCGCACATCGACCGGATCAAGCGACTGGAAAAACCGCTGATGCTCCTCGCCGTCTTCCGGCCGAATCGGACGCAGCAGCAAAGGCTTGCCTTGCCATTGCAGCGATTGCTCCAGCTCTTTCGGATAAGGCCGTATCGCCAGCCTGTCATCCGCACAGCGGGTGCTGGCAGCAGACACTCGCACACGCGCGTCTAGCGCAATCACCCCACGCGCATCAGCGAGCACAGGATTGAGATCCATCTCGATCACCTCAGGCAAGCTGACCGCCATCTGACCGACCTGGATCAGCAGATGATGCAGCGCTTCAGTGTCAACGGGTGGACGATCACGGTAACCGTGTAACAGTGCGGACACGCGGGTACGGGAAATCAGATCTTGTGCGAGTACATTGTTCAATGGGGGCAGAGCCAGCGCGCGATCGCTCATCACCTCGACCGCGATGCCGCCCTGCCCGAACAGCACGACCGGACCAAACACAGGGTCGGAGCTGATGCCAACGATCAGCTCCTCGGCATCCGGCCGCCTCACCATGGCCTGCACCGAAAACCCCGTCAGCACGGCAAGGGGTCGCAATGTTTTCAGGCGCTGCTGTATGGCGACTGCTGCAGCCTCGACCGCGTCACCATCATTCAGATCGAGCATGACGCCCCCGACCTCGGTCTTGTGGCTGATGTCGGGTGACAGGACCTTCACTGCCACGGGGTAGCCGATCTCGTCCGCCAGCCGTCTCGCGTCGCCGGGCGTTACCGCCACGCGCGTCTTGACTACCGGTATCCGACAAGCCGTCATTAATGCCTTGGCCTCGGGCTCGCTCAGCATCGTCCGTCCTTCTGACAGCACACCAGTAATCAGCGCACGCGCTACCTCAAGATCCATCGGCTCGCTCAGCGGATCGGCTGACGGCACTTGCATCAGCAGGTGCTGATTGCGGTGATACTCGACCACCTGCAGGAAGGCCTGCACTGCTCGCTCCGGTGTGCTGAACTGCGGAATACCCGATTGCGAAAACAGTTGCCTCGCCTCCGCAACGGCAGCATCGCCCATCCAGCACGCAAGGATCAACTGGTGCGACTTGCGCGCCAGCGGCGCGATCGCCCGCGCAATATCCGAGCTGGGAACGATCGCCGTGGGTGAATGAATGAATAACAGCGGATTATCCGGCTGTTTCTCCAGCAGGATGGACAGCGCCTGTCGGTAACGCTCGGCTGGCGCATCGCCAATGATGTCGACCGGGTTGCCATGCGACCAGTTTTCCGGCAGCGCCTGATCAAGCGCTTGTCGAGTGTCGAGCGACAGCGATGCCAGCTTTCCGCCAGCAGTCACCAACGCATCAGTCGCCATCACGCCCGGTCCGCCGCCATTGGTCAGTATCAGCAACTCGTCCCCGTGCAAAGGTCGCGCGCGAGACAGCGTTTCTACTGCATCAAACAAAGCCTCGGTCGTCATCACGCGCAGCATGCCGGCGCGACGAAAAGCCGCGTCGTACACTGCATCGACACCCGCTAGTGCACCTGTGTGCGAAGCAGCAGCACGCGCACCTTCCGGTGCTCTTCCAACTTTGACCACCAACACCGGCTTGCTGCGCGCTGCTGCACGCGCCGCAGACATGAATTTACGAGCACCGCGAATCTCCTCGACATAGAGCAATATCGCTTGTGGCTGTGGATCCGTTGCCAAGTAGTCGAGTACATCACCAAAATCAACATCCGCACTATCACCGAGCGAGACGCAATAAGAAAAGCCAATGCTTCTTGAACGTGCCCAGTCCAGCATCGCCGTGAGCAAGGCACCCGACTGTGACACGAAAGCGATCTTGCCGGGCAGAGCATCGGTGTGCGCAAAACTGGCGTTGAGATGGCTGCGCGGTGAAATGATACCGACGCAGTTAGGCCCTAGTATGCGCAGCACAAAGGGGCGAGCAGCATCGAGCATGGCCTGCCGGTGATTACGTCCATCTCCATGGTCAGCCTCCATGCCCGCTGACAGGACTACCGCTGCTCGCGTACCCTTGGCTGCCAGCTGCGATATCAATCCGGGGACAGTCTGTGGTGGTGTCGCTATCACGGCCAGTTCGGGCACCACCGGCAAGCTGACGATATCCGGATAGACGGGAATGCCCTGCAGCTCCGCATAGCGAGGATTGACAGCCATTACCGTGCAAGCCTTGTCGCTGATGGCGCGACCAGCAAGCAAATTCGACAGCACGGTGGCGCCAACGCTGTGCGGCCGGTCACTCGCGCCGATCAGCGCAACAGACTTCGGCGCAAACAAGTAGTGGAGATTCCGAGTGCTCATCAGCAGCGCCTCCCGCGGTGGTCTGACTGAGAGGATCGCCCTAGTGGCTCTCTTGGTGGATTGACCTGAGTCAAATTTTATAAAAACAAAAAGCTCCGAACGGCTCAGTTTGCTTGGACGCTATGGACGATGGCGTGTACTCGGCTTAATCTATGCTCGCCGAAAAGCGCCGCAGAGAAGCATCATTCAGAAAAACATGAGGATCAGCATGTCGTACAAAACCCTGTTGGTGCAGATCGATCAATCTGCACAATCCATCGAGCGCATGAACCTGGCCGCAGCGCTGGCCGACGCGGAGCGGGCTCACCTGATCGGCACGGCAATGACCGGTATTTCCAGGGTTGTATTCGAAGCGGGTGTATTCAAGCATCATGATCCTGCTTTCGACCATCATGTGCAGGTGCTGCGTCAGTACGCGGACAAGAGCCTTGAATTATTCGAGAGTGCCATGGAAAGACAGCCGGGATTATCTTCAGAGTCCCGCCTGCTGGACGACGACGCGGTTGGCGGCATTAGCCTGCAGGCGCGCTACGTGGACCTCGTCTTGATCGGGCAATTCGATTCTTCTGCTGGCGTACCGGGGTTGTTGCCAAGCTTTCCGGAATCGGTCTTGATGAATTGCGTGCGCCCGGTACTGATCTTGCCCAGCATTTACCGGTTCAGCGCGCTGCCTACGCATGCAATCATCGCCTGGGATGGCAGCATGACCGCGGCGCGTGCGATCACGGGTTCGCTACCCCTGCTGAAACGCGCGGGCAAAGTCGGGCTTGTGGTGTTCAATCCGGGCGAGCGTCCTGATACCCATGGAGAGCAGCCGGGCGCCGACATGGCCTTGTATTTATCGCGTCAGGGCGTGTCGGTCGAGGTGATGGTACGCGAGACGACAACCGAAGCAGGCGACGCGCTGCTGTCACTCTGCGCAGACGAAGGCGCCGATCTTCTCGTCATGGGTGCCTACGGTCATTCCCGATTCAGGGAATTACTCCTTGGTGGCGCGACACGACAGATACTCGATTCGATGATCGTACCCGTGCTGATGGCACACTGAGCGCACACGTCTCAGCGGTAAACGATGATGGGTATCGTCGCGTGCGCCAGTACGCGCTGCGTCTCGCTTCCCAGCAGCAGCTTGTCCAGCCCGCGACGGCCGTGCGAGGCGATCCAGATCACATCGCAGTGCTTGTCGCTGGCAGTAGCGAGTATCTCTTCATACGGGTGCACACCGCGCGTTGCGATTGCCTCGCAAGTCACGTTCGCATCGGCTGCTATCTTCTTGATGATATCCACGTGCTTTTGCGCCGTCTGATCCTGCGCCTCTTCGTACGCCGACAAGTCCACCATCGCACCTGCCTCGGGCATCAGCATGTAAGGATAGAGCTGCGCTACCGATAAAGCGACCACACCCGCACCCGTAGCAGCGGCGAAATCGATCGCAGCGCGAGCAGACTTCTCGGAAACCGGCGAACCATCGGTCGGCACAAGGATTTTTTTGAACATAAGCGCTCCGTGAGTGGGTGGAATGTCAGCTACGCCCGATCTGACTATAGCAAGCGGAGCGTACAAAAAAATTGACCTCAGTCAAACCGGCCAGAGAGGCGGTTCAGACATCAGCGCGACCTGCTCTCGCAACTCAAGTATCCGGTCTTGCCAGTAGCGCACTGAACCAAACCAGGGAAACGCTTGCCTGAAAGCCGGATCATCTCTGCGCATCGCCAGCCAGGCCGAGTAATGCAGCAGGCGCAGCGTACGCAGCGCCTCCAGCAAATACAGCTCGCGCGGATCGAATTCGAAGAAGTCCTCATAACCGGCCAGCAAATCCGCCAGTTGCCGGCTCATGAACTCGCGCTCGCCCGAGAGCAGCATCCACACATCCTGAATCGCCGGCCCCATCCGACTGTCATCCAGATCGACGAAATGAGGCCCATCGTCAGTCCACAATAAATTGCCGATATGGCAATCACCATGTAAACGAAGCAGCTGCGGCGATCCTGCACGCTGATAACACTGCTCGATACCCTCCAGTGCCTGTGCGCTGATACTGGCCCAGCTCTGTCGCAATTCATCCGGAATGTCGCCATGAGCAAGCAGCCATTCGCGCGGTTGAATTCCATAGCTGTTGATGTTCAGTGTGCCCCGCGCGGTAAACTCGGCGCGCGCGCCTACCGCATGAATGCGGCCCATGAAACGGCCTATCCATTCGAGAACGCCGGGCTGATCCAACTCCGGCGTCCTTCCGCCTTGTCGCCTGAACACCGCGAAGCGATACCCTTGGTACTGATGCAGGGTACGCCCCTCGAACAAGAGCGGCGGCACGACCGGAATTTCATTACTCTCCAGCTCAAGCGCAAAACCATGTTCCTCAAGAATGGCCTCATCGCTCCAGCGGCGTGGTCGATAAAATTTCACGATCAGCGGCGGCCCCTGCTCCATCCCAACCTGATACACACGGTTTTCATAGCTGTTAAGCGCCAGCAGCCGGCCATCGCTGTACAGACCCAGCATCTCCAGTGCGTCCAGGACGATGCCGGGCTCGAGGCCGGTAAACGAATGTTCGGGAAGGGAATCCATCAGCCGGATTGTAGTCTGCTCGGAGTTCCGCAGACTCGCGTTACACTGACGTTTACTTTTAAGCCGGGAAGCCCATGTCCGAAGAACAGCTGATGACCGACAAGGAATTCGACGAACTCGATCGTTTCCTGATGTCGGAGCAATGCAGCGACGATGCGATGACCATGGATGCGCTGCACGGCTACCTCACCGCGATCGCCATCGGTCCGGAACCTGTCGCCACCGAAGAATGGCTGCCACGCGTGTGGGGCACTGAACCCGAGGATGAGCCCGAGTATCGCAATGCCGCGCAGGCCGAGCGAGTCCGCCGGCTGTGCGAGCGCATGCTGGAGGATATCGTGGTCACCTTTGCGGTAGCGCCCAAGGATTTCGAGCCCTTGTTCTGCGAGCATCAGTGGAAAGGCAAGCCCGTGCTTGATGCAGAGGCCTGGGCTTGGGGTTTTACCGAGGGCATGCAGCTCAGAACCGCTGCGTGGCAACTACTGCAGGCGTCACCACAGGCGGGATTGCTGCGCGCGATCATTCTGCTGGGCGCAGAAGAGATCGAAGAAGCCGAGCTGAAGCTTGTCGATGACCCGCTAAAGTGCCACAAGCTCGCGGTCGAGATCGAGGCATCGATACCGCAGATCTATCGGTTCTGGGCGGCGCACAAAAAATCGAAGGCGCATTGAGCGTCGACGCAAGTATCAACCGTTGATAAAGTGCACCCGGTAGTACCGCAGCTCTTCCACTGATTCTCGAATGTCCGCCAGTGCCGTATGGAGCTGATGCTTCTTGAAGCCTGCAATCAGCTCAGGCTTCCAGCGTCGGCACAACTCCTTGAGCGTCGACACATCCAGGTTTCGGTAATGGAAAAACGATTCCAGCGTCGGCATATGCCGCGCCATGAAGCGACGGTCCTGGCAGATCGAGTTACCGCACATGGGTGATTTACCGGCGGGGACGTACTGACGCAGGAATTCGATCATCTTTGCCGCCGCCTCGTCCTCGGTAACGGTCGATGCCCTGACCCGGTCGATCAGGCCAGAGCGACCGTGGGTGCCCTTGTTCCATGCATCCATGCCATCCAGCACCTCATCGCTCTGGTGGATGGCAAAGACCGGACCCTCGGCAAGGATATTCAGCTCGGCGTCGGTGACGATGGCCGCGATTTCGATAATTTTGTTGATATCAGGGTCAAGACCGGTCATTTCCATATCGATCCAAACCAGATTCATTTCACTCGGGTGGACCGCTGCCGTGCCGGCGGTGGGGTTCAGATCCGTTTCTGATGCTTGTGACATAATCCTTTTCCTGATTGTGCGGGGTGACAACCCCGCTGCTTTTACCCCGAATCTCTGGATTTTCGCACATGGACCCCAATAGCTTCTCTTTGTTGTTTGCCGCCTTCCTGCTCGTGACACTCGGTGTCAAGCTATGGCTATCAACGCGGCACATCCGTTATGTCGCCAGTCACCGCGATGCCGTACCCGCGCAATTCGCGCAAAAGATTCCGCTGGCCGCGCACCAGAAGGCCGCTGATTACACGATCGCCAAGACCCAGCTCAAGCTGGTGCTGCTCGTGGTAAATGCCGTGGTGCTGCTCGGCTTCACGCTGCTGGGCGGCTTGCAATGGCTTTCGACGATGCTCAGCGAGCTGGCGGGGCCCAGCATGCTGTACCAGATCGCACTGATCGCTGCAGTGAGCGTGATCTCCAGCATCATCGACCTACCCTTTGATTACTACAAGCAGTTCACACTGGAAGAAAAATTCGGGTTCAACAAAATGACGCCTGGATTATTCTTCTCCGACCTGATCAAGCAGACACTGGTGGGCGCCGCCATCGGCCTGCCACTGATCTGGGTCACGCTGACCGTGATGGAGAAAGCCGGTGCCTACTGGTGGCTGTACGCGTGGCTGATTTGGTGCGGCTTTCAAGTACTGATGCTGGGTTTCTACCAAAATCTGATCGCGCCACTGTTCAACAAATTCACCCCACTTGACGATGACAGCCTGAGAAGCCGAATCGAAGGTCTGATGCAGCGCGTCGGCTTTGCAAGCAAAGGCCTGTTCGTGATGGATGGCTCGCGCCGCAGCGCACATGGCAATGCGTATTTCTCCGGTTTTGGCGCAGCCAAGCGCATTGTTTTCTTCGATACCCTGTTGTCGCGGCTGGCGCCAAATGAAATCGAAGCCGTACTCGCGCACGAACTCGGCCATTTCAAGCTGAACCATGTCATCAAGCGCATTGCAGTGATGTTCATTCTCTCGCTCGGTTTTCTCGCGCTGCTGGGCTATTTGAAAAACCAGACCTGGTTTTATCTGGGTCTGGGTGTCACGCCAACGCTAGATGCGAGCAATGATGCGATGGCGCTGATCTTGTTCATGATGGCACTGCCGGTGTTCACCTTCCTGTTCTCACCACTGCTATCGATCACATCGCGCAAGAATGAGTTCGAGGCCGATGCATTTGCCGCGAAACACAGCAATTCGCAAGACCTGATCTCGGCGCTGGTGAAACTCTACGAGGACAATGCCTCGACTCTGACTCCGGATCCGCTGCACTCAGCGTTCTACGATTCACATCCACCCGCCAGTGTGCGCATTCAGCGCTTGCTGAGTGCCTGAACCCATGGATCGCGCTGCGCTGCTCAGGGCCTCTTGCCGCCATCGTGAGCAGGCGGCGTCCGATACCGAGATTACCGCCGCACTCGGTGTGCTAGCCGACTGGATGGTTGAGAACGGCAAGCTGGTGAGAATTTTTCGCTTTCGCGATTATCACCAGACCCTGGCCTTCGTGAATGCGATTGCCGAGATCATTCACCACGAAGATCATCATCCAGAACTCGTCGTCAGCTATAACCGCTGCCTCGTCCGCTACGACACCCACTCGGTGAACGGTGGCAAGGGCGGTCTGTCTGAGAATGATTTCATCTGCGCTGTGAAGATCGACGATGTCTTTTCCCGAACGTTCCCCGCTGCATGACTGAGCTGCAGGGACTGATCGTCGCTGCGCACGGTCGCCACTACCTTGCGCATGCGGATGGTAAGACACTGCAATGCGTGACCCGCGGTAAAAAAAGCGATGTCGCCACCGGCGATCGTGTGCGACTAAAACCTACCTCCGCCGATCAGGCGGTGATTGAGGAAATCCTGCCGCGCGACACGCTGCTCTATCGCTCCGATCAGTACAAATCCAAGCTGCTGGCCGCAAACGTCACCCAATTATTCATCGTTGTCGCCACCGAACCGGGCTTTTCCGATGATCTGGTCTCGCGCTCACTGGTCGCTGCCGAAGCCGCCGGTATTCGCGTGCATCTGGTGCTGAACAAGACCGATATCGCTGCTCTGCTGCCCGCGGCGCGCAAACGGCTCGCGCTGTATCGCGGACTGGGTTATCCGGTGCACGAGGTCAGTGCCGCCCAAGACCCGGAGGGTGCGATGGCCACGCTGCAGCCGCTGATGGCCGCTCAGTCGACGATCCTGATCGGCCAGTCCGGCATGGGCAAATCCTCGCTGATCCAGCGGCTAGTGCCCGATGCCAACATTGCTGTGCAGGAAATCTCTCAGCGCCTCGACAGCGGCAAGCACACGACAACCTTTACCCGACTGTTCGAGCTCGATGCCCAGACCACCGTGATCGATTCACCGGGCTTTCAAGAGTTTGGCCTGCATCACCTGACGGAAGGCATGCTGGAGCGTGCGTTCCGGGAGTTCGCGCCTGCACTGGGAAAATGCCGGTTCTACAACTGCCACCATGTGTCTGAACCGGGCTGCGCCATCCTGCAAGCCTTGGAAGAGGGGTCAGTGACTGCAGACCGACACCAGCTCTATCTGCAACTCCGGCACGAATCAATGCAAAAACCAGGCTATTGATGATACGGCTTTAAACACCGACATTCGCCGCAAGCTTTGCACGTCTAACCGCTGGATTACGGCATGCGCCATTGAGAGCTGCGGCGTGCACGACTGGTTGAACCCAAGAACAACAAAAATCTTCCTGCTGCACCAGTCGGGGAACAGTCTTCATATACATGGCGACCAAAAGATCGCTGCTGACTACTAATGGCTTTGTGCCAGTACACGGTTGCGCTTGGTTCTGACACTCTGTTGCTTGTACGAGTGATACAGATATTTTCAGCCATATAAATATCTAATGATCCACGAGCCCTGATTAATATCATGAATATTAAAGTTGAATTCGGACGATTGAACCAGCGTGATGATAGTTCGGTGCTCATCAAGGAAAAAAAAACTGACGATGGTTCCGTCATAAAGCACATCTATCAACGAAAAAATATTGAGTCAATAAAAAATCCCTTCGAGCAAATACGGCTGAAAGTCAAATACGGTGTTGAAGATTTTTTATCAAAAAATGATAAACCGAGTCCTCTGCTGGAGAAATTAGGATTTAAAAAGGTTACTTCCCTTCCATCTGACAACCATGCAAGAAATATCATCAAGATAAAGGAGCTTACCGAACCATGTGCGATGTTCGAGATTACCCCACCGGATAAATCACTGAAGGAACTTGCTGGAATACTGGGAAATGATTCAGACGGCAAAGATTTGCAGGTGATGGTAAGTCTGAAAAATTATAGTGATTCGAATTTTCTTTCCGATTTCATAAACGCTTTCTCAAAAGAGGAAATTTTTTCCGGGAGCGATTTAAACCAGCAGGAGCAAAAAGTTCTGATCAACTATTTCAAGAAATTTTCCACCGAACCTAACCATAAGCAAAACATTATTAAAGATGAGGATCAATTCACCGAATACCTCAGGAACCGAAAAACCGCCAGAGATATAATCGTCAGACAAACAGAAAACAGTAAGTCCAATCGATCGCAGAAGGAAGCATTTCTAAAAAAATTTGATGAAGTTTTCCCAGCAGAATTTGAAAAAGTTTTCCGTCAGGATGCGATTTCCTTTGAAATTTGGCGATGTGTAAAGGGACCTACTCAGAGTGCAGGCGGCGTTGGTAAACCAGACTACGAAGAAAAAGCTGTCGAAAAAAATATTAATCTGGCATTTTCAAAAAAGTGGTGGGTAACAAAACATCAAAAATATGAAGCAATTGAAGCCATAAAAACCTACTGTAAAAAACAAGACATCGAGTTACCTTGGGTCGCAAGCCGTTATTTAGGCCAGGTCACTGCACCTCGTGGGAAAACCACAAAATCCTAGAACGACACCCTTGGGCTAATGCCAGTCAGTGAAGCCCAAAAGTCCCTGCATTCAACAAAAGACGCTGGGTCCCGGCCTGCGCCGGGACGACGATATAAAGGCCGCTAGCAGCTAAAACGTCATCCCGGCGCAGGCCGGGATCCAGTGACTTTGAGATTTTCGATGATC
>JACCED011856437.1_pt1 | contig 42737 bp, 30 predicted proteins | sample 7455021 | NCBI WGS metagenome assembly JACCED01 (sample SAMN15323456, study PRJNA562643) | freshwater metagenome | isolation source: river surface water | place: USA:Blue River Watershed | collected 2017-08-19
ATTATTCCCAGTTACATATAAATTATTTGTAGCATCATTTGTTACTACTACTGTATGAGAGTAACCACAAGAAACAGTTAATATTTGTTTTCCATTAAATAATTGATTACCATCCTTATCTAAATTTGTAAATGTATTAATAGTAGTATAATCACCGCGACCTAATTGACCATCCCAATTTAAACCTGTTACATATAAATTATTTGAAGCATCATTTGTTACTACTACTGTATGAGAATCACCACAAGAAACACTTAATATTTCTTTTCCATTAAATAATTGATTACCATCTTTATCTAAATTTGTAAATGTATTAATAATATTATTATCATCACCACGACCTAATTGACCATCTTCATTATTCCCAGTTACATATAAATTATTTGTAGCATCATTTATTACTACTACTGTATGAGAGTGACCACAAGAAACACTTAATATTTCTATTCCATTAAATAATTCATCACCATCCTTATCTAAATTTGTAAATGTATTAATAGTAGTATAATCACCGCGACCTAATTGACCATTACCATTTGCACCTGTTACATATAAATTATTTGTAGTATCATTTGTTACTACTACTGTATGAGTGCGACCACAATAAACACGTAATATTTCTATTTCATTAAATAATTGATTACCATCCTTATCTAAATTTGTAAATGTATTAATACTATTACCATCATCACCGCGACCTAATTGACCAGCCCAATTTGCACCTGTTACATATAAATTATTTGAAGTATCATTTGTTACTACTACTGTATGAAATTCACCACAAGAAACACTTAATATTTGTTTTCCATTAAATAATTGATTACCATCTTTATCTAAATTTGTAAATGTATTAATATCAATATTATCACCAAGACCTAATTGACCATCTTCATTTTTACCTGTTACATATAAATTATTTGTAGCATCATTTGTTACTACTACTGTATGAGAGTAACCACAAGAAACAGTTAATATTTCTTTTCCATTAAATAATTCATTATTGAATACATCGTTATTTTTAAACATATTAATATATGTATCTGTATATTTTTTTCCTAATTGACCATTATTATTGTCACCTGCCATATATAAATTATTTGTAGCCTCATTTGTTGTTATTGCAGAATGATTACCTAAATCTAATATATAATTCCAACTATTTATTAATTTTGTAAAATATATTTTTTTTACATCTTCGTTAGTTGTTTCAAGAATCCAATTACCACCGCTATTTAAATTTCCAGTTTTGTCTTTTGATGCTCTTACTTTTATTTTATTTTCATTATCTTTTATTAAATAATCAAAATATTGTTTCCATTCAAGATATTGTAATAAATTACATGCTAAAAAATCAATTGTTGTTATATTATATTTTTTAACAAGATCTTTTATAAATTTAGTTGTATTATTTTCTTGAATACTATTATCATTATAAGATATAAAGGTATTATTTGAAATAAAAAATTTAAGGAAATTATGTGTATCAACAAAAGCAAATGCTAAATTATCAAATGAAGTGGTATTTAAATTAGTAATTTTTTTATTTAGTGTATCAAAAGTATCCTTATGGGAATCATAAATAACAAATTTAGTGTTTTTATTACAAGCACGTGTAAATAATTCTACATTAAAAACTTTTGAATCTACTAATAATAAATTCATTATGTATATAATATTTATTATATATATTTTTTTTTATTATTAAAAATATCATGAATAATAAATATAGTTTATATTTATTATATTAATAAATTATATAAAAAAATTACTTTGAACTTTTAGCAGTCTTTTTAGCTGCTGGTTTGGGAGCTGGTTTCTCATCTTCCGATTCACTTTCAGATGATTCAGATTCTGATTCACTTTCTACAACCTTTTTACCTTTGCCTTTGGTTTCTTGTTTCTTACCTTTAGCTGGTTTCTCATCTTCTGATTCACTTTCTGATTCTGATTCTACTTTTTTAGCAGTTACTGCTTTTTTATCTTCCTTTTCATTTTCTGAATCATCTTCAGAATCTTCTGATTCAGATTCTACCTTTTTAGTAACAGTTTTTTTGGTATTTTCTTCGTCTTCATCTTCTTTAGTTTCAACTTGAACAGAATCATCAAAAGCATAAGATGAAAAATCACTCTTAGCACCTCCACTTACTTTTTCTGTTACTTCGCATTGAAGAATTTTAAATGAAAGACCAAATTGACGACGTCCTGATTTATCAGCACTCTTACCAAACCAGATTTTGTTACAAGAACAAATCATTTGAATAGTTGATTGCCAAGTTACAACTTCAGCCATATCTGTCACAGTTTTAACTTCGTGTTTAACTGGTGTGCCATCTTCGCGAACAAAGACAGTTGTATCTACTTCACCTGTTTGCCAGTTTGTTGAGATACGTAGTTTAGCATAAAGTGGTTTTTCACCTTGTGGTTTCTTTGCAACTGCTTCTTCATCACCATCATCATCAAGAGCAATTGCTTCTTGTGGTTTACGAACAATACTAGTATAATCATAAATCTTTGCAAATTTAGATAGTTTACCAGTAAAGAATTTATCTTTGTTTTTAACTGCCCAAGAATCTAGTGCTTCAAACATTTTAAATAGTGAAACGCAAGATTCTTGTGTTTTATCAAAAGGAATCTTAACATATTGGCGTTCTTTATCTGTCTTGGCATATTGACCAAGTTGTGGAATACCATATGTTACAAGTTTTACGGGACCAGTTTTAAATACAAGTTGATTATTTACAGGGCTTGATTCTTTGCCATAATTATAACGACCATAACATGTAAATTGATTTGAGTTTTTATTTTTTTCATCTTCAAAATCAATGTCAGTATTTGACCATTTTGTAATATTAAAATCATTGGTATCAATCATTAGGCGTTTGCCTCCTTTAGCTTTACCAGCATCTTTAACAGTTTTTTGGGTAGTTTTTTGAACGGACATTTTGATAATTATTATATATTATAAGTCTAGTCTTTATATAGTTTAAATTTCAACTTTTTAGATTCAACTTTTTTAAAAAATTGATATTTATAATTAATATTATTTAAAATATTAATAGTAAAATGAATAACTTTACAGAAATTGATTTTGATTTTTCACAAATAGAAAGTATTCTTATTGGATTACAAAACAGTTCATTTCAAGAACCTACAGTACTTAATTATAAGAAAGATTATGATAAAGACTATGAAGAAAGAACAACTGAATATTATAAAACATTAAGATTACGTAAAATGGATCCATTTATTAATATTGATTTAGAAGATGACGATGCATTTAAATTTGAATATATGTGGGATCCATATACTGGTGAACGAAAAGAAAAAGATCCATTTGGTTCACTTTATTTCGATCCAGATTCTTTAATTCACTACTTTTATATTAATCGTCTTAAAAATTTATGGACTGAACCATCAGATGAAAATGGCGGCTACTATCAAGGATATTATGATATGCTTGTCGGTTCCGGAGAAAATATTAATATAATTGGTCGCGGTGAATGTCCTGAAAAATATTTATTCCGTCTTCCAATTATTGATTGTTATCTTGAGAAAGATTATAATAAATCAATTATTACTATGGGTCCTAAATTAACTATCGAAGAAGTTAAATTAATTGATAATCTTGCCAGTAAAAATCCAGATAATTATAGAAAAATGTTTAAAAAACCCAGACCATCTCTTTATAAGATGAAAAAATATTATGATATCGCAATTTCATCTAATCCTAACATTAAATGTATAGTAAATGCTAATGAAGATAAAAAAAAAGAAATAAAATATAAAATAAATTGTAATGCTGTCGATGAATTACGTAAAATGTAAATTAAACACTTGATAATAAACTAATTAATTTTTTATTTGAATTATTTATTTTATTCCTACCAACTTTATAAGTATTAAATTTACTTTCTATAAATACTTTGTCTACTTCCTTTTCTTTATCTTTACCTTGTTCTTTATTTCTATTTAATTTTCTTTCATTAATTCTTTTAGCATCAAGTACACGTTTTATAAACTCCATTTTGTGTATATATTTTGTATTACTTTCAATATGAATTATAATACCCTTTATCTTGAAACTTAAATAATTTACATTATTAAATTGACTTAATACTGGATAAAATAGTAATTCATATTCATGACGATTTAGCATATATTTAATATCAATTATATTTTTTTCCTCTGGATTAACTTTAATATATTCTCTATTATAGTTCAGGAAAAAATTTATTTTATCAATTTCGATATTATTAATCTTAATACTCTTTTTATATTTATCTTTTGGTACAATATATGATTTATTAAAAATGTTATTTATTTGCTGATTTATTTTATTTACAAAAGTTAAATCATTCATACTAATGGTCATTTGTACATTCTTATTAAGAGTATTAATATTTACTTTAATAACTAATTTTGTTGGTGATTTAATAATACCACTATTATACATACACTTATATAACTTTATTGAATCTTGTTCATTGTTATCTTTATATTCTTGAAGAGTATTTTTTAATTCTTCTTCATCAATAGTATTAACATCGCTAAATTTGTTAATATATTCCGAAAAAATTTGGTTCCAATCGGTCATTTTATAATTACTTAATTAAGTTATTATAAATAAAAATCAATTTTTTAAGATTTACATTGGCATAAAGATTTCTCCAGCTTCTTCTTTTTGTATCATATCTTGGATTACATTGCTTGTTCCTAAATCTTTGAATGTGCTGTCATAATCACCACCAACTTCTTCGATGTATTCTGACTTTTCAAGTAGTTCAGTGTCTAATACAACATCACACATACCAGTGCCTCCTTTAACTACTAAACCTGCCATAATTCTTGAAGATACACTTTGCATACTATCAACTTCATTAAATACAGCGGCTGTTATTAATTGTTCAACCATCTTTTCGAATGATACTCTTGCTAATGGTTCATTGTCTGATTTATTCATACCGTGTCTGTCTACTGACATAAGTCTACCATTGGCTGTCATTAAGTCAACAATTACAGAGAGGTGATTATAGTTTACATCAGCACCGTGTCTCTTGAAGGCAAGTGAAATTTCTCTTACAATGATTGCACGAGCAGCTTCAATACCAAATGTTTCATATATTTGAACAATATCATTGCAAATAGTTTTATATACATCAACTCCAATTAAGTATCTGATATCATATAAGTTAACACCTTGTGTGTAAATTACAAATTGGTTATCTTTATTAATACTTCCTGTATCATTGTCAAACTTAAGAACACGTTCTTCAATAGCACCTGTCTTTTCATAGATGCCTGAAATACCTTTAAGTTTAAATCTATCAATCATTAAGTCAATAAAATCGTTAAGTGTTGTAAATTCAAATTCAGTCATATCAAATCTTAAGTGTAATACTGGTTTTTCATCGTTATCTGTATTTGATAAAAGTGCACATTGAATAATCTTATCTAAGATATACTTTTCTTCTTTCTTAATATTCTTAATATCACTGTATCTTTTTTCCCATTGATTACAGAATTTAGATTTAATTTCAAGTAATGTTACTTCTTTATCTAACATCTTTTCTCTATCAAGTTCAATTCTAATTAACCAAGGTAAATTGTTAATATCAACTTGGCAACTTGTTTTAGCAGGATTGTGTGTATAGTAAATATTATATACATTATCCTTTTCCATAAATCCACCTTTGGCATATGGATTGGGATCATAGAATACTTCTACTTTGTTTCTAATTTGTCCTAAAGTTGTAAATCTAATATATGATGCAATTTTATGTGCCATTTCTTTATTCTTGTAATATTCATCGCTAAGATATATTATCATTTGTGGTGTTTTAATTTTCTTACTTAAACTAAGTAATTCTTTGATACGTGGTACACCTTGTAAAGTATCTGAAATAGCTGCAATACCTGCCTTGTGGAAAGCTTTAAGAGTATTATGTACTAAAACACCACTGTTTACCATAAAGCTATCATTTCCAGGAACAGTAAAATCGTATACATATTGGTCTTCTCCATCTTCATATTCAATCGAAATGATTTCATCCCAAACTATATCTGAATTATATGCTTGTTTAAGTTCTGATAACTTGATAATTAGATCAGACATATCATATGGGGATAATTTTTCAGATAGTTTATTTTTGTTTTCAACTAGAGCATCATTAAATCTTTCTATATATTTACCAAGTGTTTCTCTGCCAATAGCTTTCTTTTTGAGATAGCGTCTATATAGTCTAGATCTAGCAGGCATTTCTAGATAATCAGCAACTTTTGCAATAGTCTCGCCAAGTTCTGGGATCATATCTATGTTTTCGCCAAGTGAATAATTGTTATCTCTTTCAGCATACTCTATAATCTCATTAAGTAATTTTCCTTTTTCTTCTGTTACGAAACCAATTTCCTCTTTAAAGGTCTTGGCATACTTGTGTTGAATATGTAGTGTGTAAAATGGTTTATTATTTACACCTTTTTCTTTTTCAGTATGAATAGTTGCAAAGATACCAAAGTAATTTAATAACAATGCAATATCTTCTAAAAGTTGTAGAGATCTTGAACTTGATCTAATAATATGTCTATCTGGATTTACATTACCATCACCATCAAAGTATCCTGATATGATACCTGCAATGAATTCTTTATTTGTATTAAATATATCACCTGATATGCACTTGTCAAATGATCCTTGTGAAAAGTGTTTGATTAGAAAGCTAGTTAACTTTTTATCAATTATATTTGTATCCATACTTATACCATATTCACCTTCATATGTTTTTACTTTATGTTCTAGTAGATTATCTTTTGCATATTTAATAATATTGTTACTAAATTGGTTATTCACTTTTGAAATTCGTGTAATATTACCAGATGCTGTTCCATCTGCCAGATAAGCACCACATACCCAACCTAAATGATTTGTTAATTCGTATCCTTCTAATGTTTTTTTGATTCCTTCAAACTGGATTTTTCTGGTTACTGGAATTCTATCTCCAACTTTTAATTCAGACCCCTTAACATCAATAATGCTATTTTTTGTTCTTTTTAGATATGAATGAGATAATGTTGACTTATTAATTCTTCCTGATCTAGTTTTAACTGAAATTAGTTTACCATTTGCAGGATGTTTACTAATTTGTTCAATATTTTGCCAATTAGTTTTTTCTTTGCTAGATACATTAATAATTTTGTATTTATCTTTTGGAATATCTAGGACTGTACTATTTTTATGTTCAGGTACCTCAATTACTTTATCTGCATTTTCTTTCATCAGCCTATCAATAAATTCACCAATCTTAATTTTCTCGATTGTTTCTTGTTCAGAATTATATATATGAACTAATGTATCATATACTTCTGACATTTGTGAAACTGGCTCACCCATAGCCTGTGCACTTAAAACTCCAGCGTGTTCACCTGGTTGAATAATATTCTTATTATAGTTTTCACTTACTCTATTTAAAAATTCATCAAATTGAGTTTTATTTAAATTATGTTCAATAATTGCTTTTTTTGGTGAAACCAAATCATAAAGTGCACATTTAATTGCAGTTTTATTAATTTGTTCATCGCGAACTTTAAATGACTTATCTCTTGGAACGTCTTTGCTAAGACACATTAATTTAAGATGTTCATTTGTCATTAATTCATCAATCTTGTCAATAACATATTGAGGTTCTAATTTATCTTTTTGTTTCTTTAAATCATCATCATTCTTAACACTATTTAAAATACGATTAATATTGATTGGAAGTAAAAATCCAGTTGATAAGGTAATATAGTCAAGTTTACTTTTAACAAGTGAATGTCTTAAATTATCTCTCATAGTAATTATTGTATTATAAAGTTTTTCATTATCTTTATCACTAAATTTATATTCTTTTAATTCTTGTTGAGTAAATTTATGTATATTCATTATGTCTTGATTATTTTGTTCAACCATTTTCATTGTGTATTCATATTGGTATCTGGCATCTGCACCTGAATCACCATATACGAATTGTATAATTTTATTGTTTACAGCTCTAAGTGTTGAATCATATTTAATTACTAAATCTTCCATAGTTTTTACTAATTTACGTTGTATATACCCTGATTCGGCCGTCTTAACAGCACCGTCAATGAGACCTTCTCTGGCTGCTTGATTTAAAAAGAAGAATTGAGGATATCCCATTCCGCTTGTAAATGATGGTTTAATTAAACCTCTGGCATCACCTCTATCATCGTTCTGAAAAAAGTATGGTAATGTTCTTCCATTGACTTTTTTTTGGATAATTTGTCCTGATACACCTTGCATACCAACACAACCACTCATTTGACCTGAGTTAGTATCATCACCCTTGGAACCACATTTTGCCATAATATTTACTTGATTATTTGCTGCTTGGTTACCTCTAATAATTTTGGCAATATCATCACGAATTACATTAAGTTCAGCATATAATGTCTTTTCAAATAAATCCATATCCATAAGTTCAGGATTATTTTCTAATTCAGTAATCATATGAGCTACTTTTACATCTTTAGTATTAAAAATGTTATAAATTTGTTTTTCTAATTCGTCTTTAATTGCAATATCATCAATACCAATACTAAAACCGGTATATAAGTTGTAATTATTGACTAATCTTTGATTGTTATTTAAGAATCTAACAGTTTCTTCTGAACCATATTGGTCCCAAATAAGTTGGTGGATTGAGTTTTGTTTACCAGCACCAAGTAAATCTTTGGCTAATTTGCCTGATTTAATTTGACCATTTTCGATTTTAATATCTCCTTTTGTTAAATTAATTCTGGGAGGAATAATCATTGAAAATAATTCATGGCCAGTATATTCTCTCTTTTTAAAATCTCTAAAATCATCAACTGTTGTATATGAAATAATATTCATAGTATTTTTCCAATCGATTCTTACTGTTGGGTCAGTTAAATTAAATGAACCAACTAAACCATCCTGTTCTACACCAATAATTGTTTTAGATGTAGATGGATTAATAATTTGTTTCTTTACGTCTGCAATTTCTTCTAATTCTATTTGCGTTTGTATACTTTGGGGCAAAAATAAATTCATTTCGTCCCCATCAAAATCAGCATTATATGGTTTACAAACATATACTGACATACCGAATGAGTTAACATTTGGATTATTAATAACTTTAATTCTATGAACCATCATAGAAACCTTGTGAAGGGTTGGTTGACGATTAAATAGTACTGGATCGCCGTCAAGGAGATGTCTTTCTACTATGTCACCAAATCTTAAATCTGTACCTTCTTTTCTGTATCTTAAGTCAATTGGTAAAACTCTTTTACCAGGTACTAAACTTGAAAGTGGAAATACGAAATTAGCACCTGGATAATTTGTTGCACCATTTCTAACAAGTTTTTTTAAAAATTCAATATTGTGTTTAGTTACAACTTCTGGAAAAGTTAATGCTTTTGCAATATTGAGGGGTACACGAAGTTCATTGATTTCAATTGATGGATCTGAACCAATGACTGTACGAGCGCTGTAGTCTGTTCTCTTCATTTGATATTTTTATCCATGGCATTTACTGCTTTAGGTTAAAAATATACTTGGACTATACCTTAAGCCTTATTACTAAGACCCACTGCCGTCTAGTCTCTGAACCTTCTCCGTGCCTATAAATAGGTTTAGGAGCTTGGCTGCGGATTGTCTAACACCAGTTTCCCGGTTCATTATGATAGTTTTTACTCTATCTACGAATTTCTCCGTAGGACTCATAATATTTTTCAATATTATGGTAGTATATCATAACTATTAATTTCTTAAGTTAGATGTTCCCGCAATTTGACAATGTCGCCTGGAATATTTCCAGACTAGATGATTATATACTGTTACCAGGATGTATTTATACTGTTTTCCCAATATGGTGATACATCAACCATATTAGCAGTCACCTATTATGAGCAAGATACTTTTACCCATTAAATGCCCTCTAAAGTGTCCCTCTTTACCAGATAATCTTGAAGTAAGCGATTTAATTGCTTTTCCTTTTTGTTCAGATTTTGGTAAACTTAATGACTCATTATCAATGTAAGTTGCACAGTGATATTGTAAAAAATGAATATGGTCATTTGAATATTTCGCTGTATTTTCATTAATATTTTCCTTGTGTTTTCTTAATCGTAAATTTGCCTTAATAATATCTGCAAGTTTGTGAGTTAAATCATCTTCTAAAGTTGATGACATTGATTCAGCTTTAGCAGAAGGGCGAACTTGTACAGGAGGAACTGGAAAAGTTTTTATAATCATGTCTTCTGGTCTTGACATTTTTGGATCAAAACCCATAATTATACAATCTTTATCACTAATATTTTTAAGAATGTCATATACAATATCAGGTGTTAAAATAAGAGGTTCTTTCTTTTTCTTTGTTTTATCACCATCTTCTGCATCGGCAGTTAAACTTTCTGCAATCAAATTAATTGCACCAGTTGTTTTTTTAATTTCTAATTTAATTTTTGGTACAGGTGTACCACAACCATAATTAGATTTAGAACAAAAACTAATATTCTTGACTAATTTTCTTACTTCATTAAGTCTATTTTTACCAGTTTTTGTTTTTAATATTTCTTCAATATCCCTCTCGTTTTTATAAACAAGAAGTTTGGAACATCTTATACAAATACATCCAAGAATTTTTTTAATATATGGTAGATACCCAATATGAAATACTGGTTCTGCCAAATCGATGTGACCAAAATGTCCAACACAATATGTATTATTATATCCACAAGTATCACAATCAATAGAATTGTCTGTTGTACCCATACGGGTATCAATCAAACCATTTCTTTTTGGTTCTAATACATCATATAAATCTGGATGTTCGACACCAGCATTATCCCTTCCAAGAGCAGACATATTTTTTATTTCATCATTTCCTAATATGCCAAATTCTATCTTGGTAATGGGTCTAATTCTGTCATTATCATATGTATAAATTTCAGTATCCATTTAATTATATATATTATGCTTATATTTTTAGGTATTTTTAATATTTTTCATCTTTTTTATATAAAAATGAAAAATTTATTCAAAATCTTATATTATTTTATAAATCAAAAATATCAGATATATGATATTCATTCTCATCTAAATTATATTCTTTATCTATCTTCCTTCCTATTTTTAAAAACGTTACAAATATTTTATTATCCTTAACTGTTATTTTTTCTAGTTCTAAAATATTTTTAATTGTATGGTCATTATAATTTTTACTTTTGTCAGAATAATGGGTTATAATATTTTTAATTGAAACTTTATTTTCATCTTCTTTATAATAAACATCAATTACTGGAACTTTTTTAACTATCATTAATTCATTTGGATCAAATATTTGAGGTTGATGAACATCTATATGACGAACATGATTAATTAAATTATGAAACTTCATATTTTTAAAAATTAAATTTCTTGTTAATTTTCCATTTGTTATTCTAATTTTTATTAATGAATGATGGTGTTCATTTAATGAATCTATTATATTTTTACTATAATTATATATAAATATTGGAAATAATTTGAAAAAAGCTAAAGTATAATAAAAAAAATAAAATTTAAATAATAAATATTTAGTATTTGTTTGTTTATTATCAGTTATATTGTCAACAAAAAATAATTTACTTTTTAAATTATAATAATTTCCAAGAATAAAATTCCCAATATTATAAAAATATTCTATATATCTTTGCATTTATATTAATATAATAAATACTTTTTAAATAAAATTGATATTTAAAAATTTAAAAAGTATTTATTATTAACTAAATGGATTCAGATAATGAAGAATTATATAATGATGATGTTGAACCAAAAAATGAAAATATACCTTGGACAGAAAAATATAGACCAAATAATCTAGATAATATATATTCACATGAACAAATAATTACCACTTTAAGAAATTTTATAAAAAATAGAGACTTACCGCATTTATTATTTTATGGTCCACCTGGTACTGGAAAAACATCTACTATTTTATCTTGTGCTAAAGAATTATATGATAAAAATATTGATTTAATGACATTGCAAATTAATGTATCAGAAGAAAGAGGTATTGAAGTAGTTCGTAATAAAATTCTTCAATTTGTACAATCAAAAAGTTTTCTCTTTAATGAAAATAATAAATTATTCAAATTAGTTATTTTAGATGAAGCAGATGCAATGACTCCTGATGCACAAGCAATACTAAGAAGAATTGTAGAAAAATATACTGTAAATGCTCGCTTTTGTCTAATATGTAATTATATAAAAAAAATAAATTTAGCTTTACAATCAAGATGCACTATTTTTAGATTCTCTCCTATACCCGATAATATTATTGATAAAAAAATAAGAGAAATTTCTAAATTAGAAAGTATTAAAATTGATAATATTGCTATTGATAATATAATTAGCAAATCAACAGGTGATTTTCGAAAAATAATTAATATTTTACAAACATGTTCTATGATAACAGATAAAATAACGGAAGATACTATTAATAAAACTTTAGGATATCCAAAAAATAATGAGTTGGAGATTATTTATAATTCTCTATTAAAAGATACTATAAAAAAATCATATGATATAATTACTAAGATAAAAGATAATGAAGGGTATTCATTAAATGATATCATTAAAGCAATATTTAAAAAAATAATTAGCGAATATATCAATAATAATAATCATAAATTAAATACAATTATTCAAAAAATTGCAATAATAGAATATAATTTAATTAATAGTACAAATGATTCGATACAATTATCATCATTCATTGGTTTATTTAAATAATTTATCTAATACTTAAAGACATATATATAAAAAATTGATATATATATGTCTTCTAATAAGAAAACTATTCAAATGTCTAATAATAAATATTCTCTTTTTTCCAAATTATCTGTTGAAGGAACATCTAGTGATGAAGAAACAGTTGAAAAACCAGTTCCAGTACCAAAAGAAGAAGTAAAACCAGTTGAACCTAAAAAACCAACTGTAGTTGTAACAAAACAACAAGTTGATAATAATGATGGCGAATGGGTTTCTGTAAATTCAGGTAAAAAAAAGAAAAAAAATAATAATTTTAATTCATTTTCTGGTCCTAAAAAATCATTTAGCCAAAGAAAACGTAATGATAGTGAAAGTGATGATGAAGAAGTAAAAACAGAACATAAAAATATTACTGTTGTAAAACAACAAAATGATGATGTTACAGAAAATACAGAAGAAGATGCACAAGATGTTAATGTATTAGATGGAGATTATAAATTTCAAAATACTTGGTACATATGGGTTCATGAAGTTGAATCTAAAGATTGGTCTAGTAAGTCATATAAAATTATTCATATTATTGAAAATTTATCAGATTTTTGGGAATTCTTTAACAATACACATAAATTAAATCAATGGAAATATAATTTCTTCATTATGAAAGCAAACTCTCATCCAACTTGGGAACACTCTACAAATAGAAATGGTGGTACTTGTTCAATTAGAATTGATATTAGTCAATCTATTGACATTATCGAACAATTAGCTATTCTTTTAGTAAATGAATCACTAACTGAAGAAATCAATGATATTAATGGTATTAGTTTTGCAGCTAAAGGCAATTGGTCTGTAAGTAAAATTTGGAATAGAGATAATAAAAATAATATCTCAAATCAAATGCCATCTTATTTACGTAAAATTTATCCATCAATAAGTATTAAGTATAAAGAAAATATTCCTGAATATTAAATTTTATTTTTTTATTATTAAATTTTAAATAATAAAAAAAATTAATTATCTTCTAAATAATCTACATTACCTTCATTATAATATTCTTCATCTTCATCAAATTCTTTTGCAATTCTGTCTTCATCATAAGGACTTACACAAAATAATAATTTACCTAATGTTGCGACTGTAAATTTAACACATAGTGGATAATTATTTTTCATAAATAGCTGAATACGAGGGCATAGATTTTGTGATTTATTAGTAAACATTACTAAAAATTTTAATTCAAAAATACCTTGAACAACATCTGTTTTAGTATCCTTTGAAAAATTAATTTTAATACCATTTTCATCTGGATAATATGATTTACTTCTTTCTGATGAATCTCCTGTACTTGTAAATGTTAATGATTTACGTGTACATTTAATTTCTATAACTTGTTGAATATGACTCATTTCTTTACAAATAGTATGAAACTCCTCTGTATCAATTGTTACTACTACATCAAAAGCTGTTGAAGGAATATCATATTTGGATTTATTAATATCCATCAGTTTAATTTTATCTGATGTTTCATAACGTTTCTTTTCATTTTTAATTTTTAACATTAACCAATCTTTATCATCTTCGTTAACTGAAATTGTAAGTGAATCGTCTTTTTGAAGAGATTTAAGAGATTTATATAATTGTGTAAGACTGATACCAATATCAAATACTTTTTTCTTTACCTTAAATACATCAAATTTCTTAGCATTAAGTTTAACATTAACTAGAAGTGTTAATGTTTTATCCATAGCAACAATTTTAATACCACCTGATTTTTTATCTTCACCGTCTTTATCTTTTTCTTTATCAGTTTTATCATCTTTATCTTCTACTTCATCTTTCTTTTTTTTCTTTTTTGATACAGCTAATTCCATATCAGCATTATTTTGAGTTTCTGTTGCATCATCTATTTTTTTATTCATTTCATCATCACGAATACACTCAATATTTACATCATCAAAAACGTCTTTTAAAAGCTCAAAAAGAGATCTAATTGCGCCAATATGTTCTGTTTTAATTTCTAATATCTTACCCATTTACTTATTGTAATATATAGTTATTTATTCTTAAATATATTTTTATCAGTTTTTTTTAAATATATAAATTTTCATTTTTTTTATTATAATATATTAATATATAATTAAATATGCCAACTTATGAATTAGTTAATCCATATATCGAAGGCGGTATGAAAAAGACCTTCACTGCTTCTGATAGTAATAAAGCTGCTGATGAAGCTTGGTCAACATTATCACAATATATCACCAATAATGTCCCAAGATTCGCATTCACATTAAAAAAAACAGAAGATGGTAAACTCAGTCACTTTGTTGTAAAAGAATCAGTCAGCAAAAATAAAGATGTTGACTTTTCAATTAAACAACTTGATTTAGGATTATCCAAAAAAGAAGAAAAAGCAATTCTCAATCATATTAATAAAATGACTGAAAAAAGATTAAGTGGCGGTGCCAAAAAAGATTCATCATCTTCATCCTCATCTGATTCTGATAAAGACGATGAAGATGATTCCTCATCTGAATCTGATATCTACAAAAAAATCAGACAATTTAAAAACAAATCTCAACCATTAAATTATTTATGGTATAGCCCTCTTATCTACTCAAAAGACGGCCAACTTGAAAGTGTATATGTCCCAAGCTTTGCTTATCCAATTGTTCCTTACCTTGAACTCAGTTTATCAACTATTATGTTTAAACTTCCTTAAAAATTATTCTTAATTAAATAAAATTGATTATTTAATTAAATTAATATATTTCTTAAATAAAAAAATGGGAATTTTTCAAACAAAAGAATTACCAAATATTAATTTTAAACATATTTCTAAAGATCCAGATTATTTATATAAAATAAAATTATCAAGACTCGACGATAATAATGCTCTTTCGGAAATTTTATCAGAAATGAAAAATTTAAATAATCTTTTTGTAAATGATAATTTTGATATAATAAGTAATTCTCTAAAATACGTTTTAGAGAATCATGATAAATGCGTACTTGTGCAGACGGACTATATTCTATTTAATTTCGCCAATGTACCGGCAATTGAAATAAAGCAAAATAATTCTATTACTGAGAAAAATAAATCTAAATATTGTTATGCATATGTTATCGATATGTAAAGTTTATTTTTTAGCAGGTTTCTTTTTTTTTATTCTTTCAAAAGTTCTTTTAAGATTAATACGATTTACTTTTCCTCTTTTAGTTTCCATTAATTCAATGATTTCATCAATAACTTTTTTATTAACTTCTTCTGATTCTGATAGTTTTTCTTTTTTAATACCTTCAATAATAGATTCTTTTATAATTTCTATTTTAAGAGGTGCTTTTGTTTCCGATTGATTTTTAATCAATTTACCCCCTGGTATATTTACAAAGCTTGCATCACTTTTATCCATAAATTTTAAAATATATTCTTCAAATTCTTCTTTTTTATCTTTGAGCTCTTTAATTTCCTCTTGTTTTTTTCTGATTAAATCATCTACTTTTATATAACTAATAATTTTTTCTTTAAAATCATTTGATACCGATTTATCATTATCTTTTTCTTTTTTAGAGCTCATTTTTGAAGATACATTTTCACTATCTTCAACACTTGAAATTTTAGATGAATCTTCTTCTGATGAATTATTACTTGAACTATCGCTCATTATAAATAAATTATAATTATATTTTCTTAAATATCTTTAATTATTTTTAAGATTCATTATAGACCAATGAATCTCATACCAATTATCTTGAAGTCTAACTAAATAATTCATAAGAGAAAATAACGATGAACTTAATTTAATAATTTCTCCATCTATTACTAGAGCAAAAAATTCATCATAATCTTCCAAATTAATTTCATCTTCTTCATTTAATAAATTATTTTTATTATTATTTTGTTTTTCATTTTCTTTATATTTATAAATATGTTCATATAAAAATTCCATTTGTCTATTAGTAGCTAAAGGGTCATTTTCATTAAGTTCACTAAACATATTATCTGTTTGTTTTTTATTAAAAAGTTTTTTATAATATATTTGAAATGCATTAATAATATCAACCATTTTATTTTCTTCTGAATAATCTTCTTCTAAAATAGTATCCATTTTTTCTTAATTATTCTAGTTATAATATATTATTTTCAAATTTTTATATTTAATTATTAATTAATATTTAATTTGTAGTTCAAGAATTTTTAAATTTAAGTGTTAAATTAAAAAATAAAATATATAAAGCACCGTTATGTCATTATTTAACAATAAATAATTATCCTTTTGATAAAAATAAAAAAGCCAGATTATATATTTAAATTTTAATTTTCTATAAAAAATTGATATATTAAATATAGTTTATTTAATATATTATATTTAATATGAACTTATACTTTATAAAAAAAGATGAGGAAAACATAAATCTTATCATTTCTGATAATTATGAAAATACAGGAAAATGGTTTAATAGTATTGAATTAAAAGGAGAAATGTCTAAATATTATAAGAAAATATACATTATTTCTGAATCTCCTAATAATAAAGAAATTATTTTTAATGAAAAAATTACTTTTGATGTTCAATTATTAAAAAGTAATTTACAAAAAGCAGTTAGAAAAAAAGATTCAGAAATATCAATAGCAACTTGTTATACATTAATCAAACAAGATATTAATGAATTATTGAGAAGATTACCAATTATTGCATTAGAAGATTCATATATTAGTTTTGAAGATTTTTCTTATTTAATTTGGCATATGATAGCAGTTTCAAAAGGTTATCATATTAATTATGATATAATAAATAAAATACTAAATATTACCGAAAAAATAACACTATGTAATAATCGTGATATACTTGATACTGAAAAAACAAGTAATTTTGAACCAGCCTTATGTCTTAAAATAAAAAATAATAATTTTATTATATTTTATTTTGGAATTTTTATTAGGATTGAATATGGCACAATGTCCGGAGATAATATTTGGTTAAAAAATATGGCAAATATGTGGCTGAAACGTATAACTAAACATAAAGGTAATATAAGTAATAAAATTTTAGATAAACTTAAAACTATAAATCCTATTAATAATAATTTTGATTTAGAAAGTATTAATTTTAATAAATCTCATTATTTACTTGAAGCTGTAGATTTTCATTGTGATAAAGAATTATATGATAAAATAAGGCTAAAATGTGGATTAATAAGTAATGAAGAAATAAAATATAGTATATGGTATTTAAGAAGTTCAATAAATGATAAAAGAGAATTTCTTAAGAATAATAAAAAAGTTCAGGAATTTCTTAAAAAATATAATTCGCAACAAAAAAAATATAAAAAAACTTTTACTGATATAGAAGAAACATTAAATAATATATCTGCAGATTTTTGGAAAACCTCAAGAAAAACTAATAACTCATTACTCAATTACTTTTATTAAGATTAAAAAAAGGTGCAATATATTTATTTATATCAGATTCTAATCCTCCTTTATCTATTGACATTAATACTGATATTATAGTTTGGACTGTTTCTCTATTTTGAAATGTTCCTTCAGCTAATTCATCTATTAAATCTTTTTGATGTTCTAATAATAAATTAATGCATTTTTCAATAAGAGGTTTTACTATAGAAGAACATATTTTAATACCAGATTTATCGACTGCCCAAGATAAAGCATTTTCTATTAAATCTCTAACTATATAATTTAGTCGAGAACAATCTGTTGTATGAAATGATTGTTCTTCAGGATTTTCTTTTTTATAACACTTCACTATATGGTCTCCAAGTAATTTATCTAATGATTTTTGTTTTGCATTATAAATCAAAATCTCTGTTAATTGTTTTCTATCATTTTCATCTTCAAAACTTAAGTTATTAATATTAAAATTTTCTATAGGTATTAATGCTGGAGTATCCTTAAACTTATCATTTGCATATTTAAGAGCACTTACAGAAACAGTTTGCATTGCTTGAGCTGTTATTTTTGTATTATCTTGAGCTTTATTTATAATATGATTTGCATTTGCCATAAATGTATTTAATAATTGTGTTTTTTCTTTTATTATTTCGTCTTTTTCTTGTTCTATTTTTTTAAACATTTCTTTTTCTTTTTCAAATAATAATTTTTCCTTTTCTGAATATTGTAACTTCATCTTTAACTCATTAATTGTAATATTATCTTCTTTTGGTGTAATTTGTATGCAAGTTTTTTTATGTCTATAATAACTTGAATGATGTTTAAAATCGGCTGAACAAATTTCACAAACAAAATTCTTGTTTTGAGGTAAAACTATAGTTTTGGATGTAGCATTATATGTAGCACTATGTAGCATCAATGCTACATCTTCGGCTACATCTTGAATACTTTCTATAGATTTGTTATCTGTATCACTTTTTACACATATTTTACGACAATGTTTAATAGTTTTTATATGGGAAGAAAAATTTCCACTATATGGGGTTTTATAATTGCAAATAGTACATTCATACATTTTTTACTATATATAATATAGATTTATATAAATATTTTCTATGTAGCATTATGTAGCATTTAATGCTACACTATGTAGCATCGTTAGCTGTTTACTTTTTGAAATTTTTATATTTTATATTTTTTTTGGTAAATTTTTAAAATTTTAAGACACAAAAATTTTTCCTCAACTTTTTGGTATATATACTGGCCAATAAAAAAGATGAGGAAAATGTATTTTTTAAAAAAATTTTTAAATTTAGACACAAATAAAAACTATAGTTTTTTTCACACACAAAGTTTTCCAAAATATGTGTGTGGAATTTCGCACGCCCCATGAATTTTACATGAATTAATTTTACTCCACCAAGATTTTACTATAATATATTTACTTTAGCTATAAAGGTCTTAATTCAATTATAATAATAATGGATTTAGCTATAAAGATACTAATTATGTTTTAGTTAAATTAAAAAAAGGAGCAATATATTTATTTATATCACTTTCTAAAGTACCTTTATCTATTGTCATTAATAAATTAAGTATTGTATGAACAGTATCTTTATCTTTATAATCTCCTTCTGCCATTTTATTTATAAGAGTTTTTTGATATTCCAATAATAAATTAATACATTTTTCAATTAAAGGTTTTACTATAGAAGAACATATTTTAATACCAGATTTATCAACAGCCCAAGTTAAAGCATTTTCTATTAAATCGCGAACTATATAATTTAATCTTGAACAATCTGTTGTATGAAATGATTGTTCTTCTGGATTTTCTTTTTTATAACATTTTACTATATGGTCTCCTAATAATTTATCAAGAGACTTTTGTTTGGCATTATAAATCAATGTTCTTATCAACTGTTCTCTATCTTTTTCATTATCAAAACTTAAATTATTAATATTAAAATTTTCTAAAGGCATTAATACAGGTGCATTATTAAACTTATCATTTGCATATTTAATTGCACTAACACTAACTGTTTGCATTGCTTGTGCTGTTATTTTTGTATTATCATTTGCTTTATTTAAAAGAACATTTGCATTATTCATAAAATTATTTAACATCTCAGATTTTTCTTTTTCTAATTTTTTATATAACTCCTTTTCTTTTTCAGAATATTCTAATTTTAATTGTAATTCAAATTCTTTATTTTTTTCAATACTATTTGAATTACAAGTTTTTTTATGTCTATAATAATTATTTTTATATTTAAATTCGCGAAAACAGTTTTCACAAGTAAAAACTACAGCTGTAGTAGTATCATTAATGATACTATTTTGATACTTAAATGATACTATATTGATACTATCTGCTGTAGTTTCTGATAAATTAGACAGTAAATGTCTGTTTTTTATATGTTTTTGGGTTTTTTTATGGTGGGACATATTGCCAGTATTAGATGCAGTATAATTACAAATTTCACAAAATAGTGACATACTATATAATATTATATTAGAAATATTATAATTATAAAAACTACAGCATGATATAAAAAACTACAGCTTTTACGTGTTTACTTTTTAACTAATGTAATAGATAAAGTTTATTAAAGATTTATCTCTAAAAGTATATCATTCAAATAAAATATTTTACACAATAAATTCTATTTTTAATAAAAATCATGCTGTAGTTTTTTTCCACACACAAAGTTTTCCAAAATATGTGTGTGGAATTTCGCACGCCCCCATGAATTTTTACTATTAATATTACCTCAACTAACATGAATTATTAGGATTTAATTAACGTATATCACTTTTTTAATAAACTTTATCTTTTATAAAAATTTTAATATATAAGAATTTTAAATTATTTGAATATAAAATATTATAAATGATATAGAAATGACTAATAATTGTATATTTTTATTAAATATTAAAATAATTTATTTAAAAAAGTAATGAAAAAAAGTAATGAAAATAATTAATAATTTATAGGAATTTTTATAAATTATTTAATAAAACAGTTACAACATTAAACTCTTATTTAGCATAAGCCTTTAATATTGTAATCAGGTTCAATAGTGGATTGTTGCCATGGTGAAACAACAAATTTAGGGCAAGGTGGTGAACCTCTGATATCCCATGAAGCATTTCTGAGAGAGTTGCCAATTGTGTTAACACCAACGGGTCTTGAAACATTGATTAAATGTCTGTTTTTAACTGAGATTGGTTCTGGCATAACATCAAACCAGTCTTGGTTAGTTTCTTTGGGTAAGAAGTTATCTGATTTGAAGATATCTTCATCATTAAGGGCTTGTTTGGGACCAGGTCTATAGGGAGCAAGATCAACGCCTTCGTTTTGTCCTTGAAATTCATCATTAGCAAGATGACCATCTTTAACTAATGAGTTGTGATCATCAAAATATTTGGAAACATCTTCAGTAGTTTGACCGCGTCTGCCTTCTTTATAATTAAGTCTTTTATATTTACCATCTTTTGATTTATTCTTTGAGTCAAATTTAGATTTGATTAAACTTTTTTCTTCATTAGATATTTCAACTGATGGTAAAGAGCTTTCTGATGAATAATTATCATTTGACATATCTTGGGGAATATCACTTAATTCTTGAACAGGGGCTTCAGCAGATTTGGCAAGATTTCCAGAAAATTGGTCACCAGAGTATCTATTCATAAGATATACAACTGCTAAAATACCGGCAAAAACTAATAAGTATTTTAAATCGGTGTTCTTGAACATTATTTATATATAATTAAAAGTAGATAATATTTTAAATTTTATATATAAATATAAAAAAAAGATTTTATATTTATATTATATATATTCTATGAATTACTTTAATTTTTCAGAAACAAGTACTGAACCTTTTTATAAACCATCAAAAAATCAAAAAGGTGGATTTTTAGGAATAGGTGAATCTGATCATTCTGAATTATTGTTTGGCGCTATTAAACAAAATAATACCGATGCTCTTTTATATTTAATAAATAGTCCTGTCGTTAAAACAATTAATTATAAAGATTCTAATGGACAAACTATATTACATATGTTAATTAATAATTTAGTTACAGGTGTAAATGTTAAGAAAAGTGAATTAATTATTGATGCTATTATTGCCAGATCAGATGTAAAAGATATAATTAATATTCAAGATGTCAACGGAAATGCTCCATTACATTTAGCTGTTATTGCTGGACAAGATGTTTTATGTGATAAATTAATTAAAGCAGGAGCAAATCCCTTACTTAAAAATAATGCAGGATTATATGTTGAAAGTGAAACTGAAACAGCACCCGTTCAACAAGAACAATTACCAGTTCAACAAGAAACAGTACCAGTTCAACAAGAACCATCAACTGAAAGTGTTTTTATTTCTAAAAAAGAATTAACTGAATCAAAACCAAATGCATCTGATAAAGAACAATGCTTTTTAAATAAATTACTCAATTCTATTACAAATAGTGTTAAACAAGTTGTTACTACATCTGAACCAGAAGGTTTAACACATATGGAAACAACAGAATTAAAAGGAGGTAATAATTATAGTGAATATTCAGAATTAATTAATACAAGTGAATTTATTAATGATTTTGTATCTAAGTACCAAAAAGGTGGTAAAGGTAAATCCAAGAAAAAATCACGTAAATTAAATACTAATTCACAATTAAAATTAGAAAGTTCAATGGAAATGCCAAGATTATCACAAACATCTGCCTTAAATATTGAATCAGAAGTATCTGAAAAACCAGAATCAGTAACAGAAATGAGTGAATTATCAAGAATGATAAATAATCAAGCTACTGAAATTCATGAAAGAAGTGTTAAAAAGATTGTTGAAATATTAGGTGTTACTGAACAAGAAGCCAGAACTATTAAGGCATTTATCTATAATGAAGTTAAATCTCAACATCCCGAATTAAATAATTTTGATAGAGCTGTTGAAATGGAAAAGAGAATAACAAAAGATAACTTAGTAAGTATCGATAAGAAAAAATTAAAAGAACTTTCTGATGTAATAAGTGAAAAACAAAAAGCAAAACCCGAATCAGAAAGTACTATTGAAGAAAAACCAAAAAAGGCTACAAAGAAAGCCAAAGAAGAAAAAGTAAACGAAGTTAAAGAAGAAAAACCCAAAAAGAAAAAATCCAAAAAAGACGAAGAATCATCTTTAACTAGTTTAAGTTAAATCTATTATATTAGTAGTTAAAACCAGTCCATAATTTTCTCCATATGTCCAAATATTACTAAATTCCAATCCAATATTAAATGTATTATTTTTTATTTTAATATCAGTAGGAGTTTCTTTTTTTGTTTTAATTTTTAATTTATTAGATATATGTGTTCTAATAATAATAGTTTTATCATCTTTATTTTTAATTGGAGATGTATAATTTAATCCACGAAAATCATCGTGTGTTTCAGATAATTCCTTAAAATATGTATCTAATTCTTTGATAATAGAAATTAAATTATTTTTTAAATTAGAATTATTAGTTAATTCCAAATTAAGAATATCTTTATTATTATATTTTTCGATTCCAAATGGAGAATATACTTCTGTAACTTTAAATGCAAGTATATTAAAACAATTATATCTTATTCTATGGTTTTTTTTATCAGTTTGAATAAGTATTTTTGTTTTATCAAAAGAATTTATAAAATTCATAAGTTTATATATATTGATTATTTATATATTTATATTTTATAAATGACGGATTTTATCGGTCCATTTACAACAAATATAATTGATAAATTTATTTGTCAAATTAAGAAAAAAGAAAATAAAGAAAAGATAATGAAACATTTTGTAAATCCCATTTTAAATGATATTACGAATAAATATTATTCTTATTTTTTAAGTTTAATTATAATATTAATATTTATGATAATATTGCTTGTAGTTTTGTTGGCATTATTTTTATATAATATAAGACAAACTGTATAAAAATAAAAAATAAAAATTTAAAATATATAAATATCTTAATTAATTATATAATGAATAAAGAAACTTTTATGAATTTATTAAAATATTTAGTACTTGTAATAGTTGTTTATAGTGTACTTAAATATTTACCAAATCAACATTTATGTGATACTGATTTAATATTTTCAACTATAATAATTGTTCTTTTTTATATTTTAATTGAACAATTAATGACAAAAAAAGAAACATCTGAAAATTTTACAAGTTGTCCATCTGTATGCAACAGAATAGAAAATATGGAAAATATTGCACCAGTTCAACATAAAAATAATAATGAATTAAAAGAAGAAGTAAAAGTAAAAGAAGAAGAAGTAAAAGATGAGATTGTTGAAGAAATACAAACAGAAGAAAAACAAACAGAAGAAATACAACAAGAAATTGCTGATGAAAATAAGGGTCATGAAAAAATAATGGCATTTAAACAAATGTTAGATCATTTAAAAAATAGTGTTGATAATCTTCATCAAACAATTAATAATACAAAACCAGTAGATTTAAAAGATATCAAAAAGGAATTAGAAACTAGAGATAAGAAAGCAGGGATTGAAAGAACCAAATCAAGATTTGAAAATGGAGTTCTTAGTAATGAATTAGAATATACTGACTATCATCATCTTCCTTTAGCTGATGTAAATGATAATGAAAGTTTTGAATATGGTTACTCATTCTTACCACCAGAAAAATGGTATCCTCAACCTCCTTTTCCTCCAATGTGTGTAACTGATAAAAAGTGTGAAGTTATGCCTGTATACACAACAGGTACACCTATGGATGTTAAAGAATGGAATGAATCAAGAAGAGTAACACAACCTGATAATATAAAGACAAAATATATAAAAGAAAAATTAAATAGTGGAAGATAAAATTTATTAAGATTAATAATTAGGTTTATTTATTAATCTTTTTATCATATAATATAGTATAATGGATTATAAAATTTGGATAACATTATTATTAATGTTATTATTAATACTTTACATTATAAAAGAAATGTATTTTATTAAATTTGATATATTAAGTTATATTAATACTTTAAAAAACAATTCAGAAGATAGTAATATAATTCTTAGAAAAAATTTTCAAAATGATTTAAATGTTTTTGCAAATAAAGTTAAATTATTAAATGATGAAAATTTGCAACAATTTAGAAAAATAACATTATTAAATACTCAACCTATAGTAAAAAATAATAATTATTTTAAAGAATTAACTTGTTCTGAATCTGAAGATAATAAATCAGAACTTAAATATTTATCTGATAGTAAATTAATATCAAATAATTTACAAACAAAAGAGAATAATGATATGACTTCAGATTACTCTTTAACATCTCCTCTTCAAAAAAAAGAAATAAAACCTGAATTAAAAATTGAGGAAATTGTTATTAAATTTAATGAAAATGAGAAAAATCAAGAAACTAATAAAATGGAAATTGAACAAGATGAAGATTTACATGATTTTGTAGAAAATATTACATTAGATACTGATACTGAAACATCAACTGAATTAAGTAAGGATGATGACGATGACGAAGATGAAGAAGATGATGATGATGTTGACGATGAAGATGAGGATGAGGATGATGATGACGATGACGATGAGGATGACGATGAAGAAGATGAAGAAGATGAAGAGGATAACATAGAAGAAGATGTAGCCAATGATAATGAACATCATGTTGAAGAAATTAGTTTTGAAAAAGAAGAATTAAATAATGTACCTAAATCAACAAAAGATAAATTATTGGAAAATGTAATGGATACAATTACTTTAGGAACAAAAAAATCAAAAAATAACAAAGATGAAAAAAAAGTAAATCAAGACTTAAAAGAAATAGGTATGGTAAAAGATTTATTAGAAACCATTAATAAGGAAAATTTTAAAACTATTGATGATTATACAATGGAATATTTAAAAAATATTGCAAGAAAATTTAATATTCCATTATCAATAAAAGCAGGAGGTAAATGGAAACCTTTAACAAAACCCGAAATATATAATGAAATATCCAAATTTTTAAATAAAAATATCTAAATTATAATATATATAAGATTATGGATAATTTTTTTAAAAATTGCCCTCCTAAAATGGAAGATGCGCGCCATTTAACAGATTATAGAACAGCAGTAAGAAGAGAAGAATATGTAAAATATATAAATAATATTGTTGGTAATGATGACCACAGATTATTTCTCCAACAACACGCAAATTTAATAATGGATACTGAATGGGATCATTATAGAAAATCTGGTTCATGCTGGACCAATGAATGCGTACACACATATCCTACAAGAGTAGTACCCCCAATGTTTGTTGAAGAAAGAATAAGATACGATTCACTTCAAAATCCCAACAAAAAAACAGTATATAAATGCTCAGAAAAGAAAGATTATAGACTCAATTAAAAATTAGTTTTTTTATTATCAGTATTTATTATATAGAAATATAATAAATGGAAAAACCATATAAGGCAGGACCAAAACCATATTTACCACCAACTAAAACTAAATTTATAGAAAGATATAATATTCCTGAAAAGAAAGTTGATGAATCTTTAGTATTAAAATTATTTCTTTATGTTGATGAAGGAAATATTTCTAAAGTTAAACAATATGTACAGGAAAATTATTTATTATTAAATGTTAAAAATGAAAATGGTGAAAGTCCAATTCACTATGTAATAAAGAGCACCAATATGATAAATGAAGATAAAATTAATTTAGTTAAATATTTATTATTAAGAGGAGCATCGGCAATATCTTATGATAAATACAATGTAACTCCTTTACATCTTGCAGTAAAAGCTCAAATACCAGAAATTATAGAATTATTAATTAAATATGGAGCAGATGTGAATTCATTAGATTCAAATAATATGAATTCATTACATTATGCTGTTTTAGGAAAAACTATTAATTGTCCATCAGAAAGAGAAGAAGAAAAACCATTAGTACAAAGAGAAAAGAAACCTTTATCTGAAGATACAATGATTGTTAAAAATATAACTGACAATGTTAATGAATTATTTTTTAAATGGCAAATAATTCAAAGATTTTTTAAAAATATTTATAATAATATTAATAATTATGATAATTTATATGCACTTGAATTAAATTTAAAAAAAGATGAACTAACTAAAAAAGTAGAAGAAATAATTAATAATAAAGATATTAATTTAGATAGAAAACAAGATGAAATTGAAAAAGAATTAAATAAAGTATCTGATGATTTAAAAAATTCATTAATGGGTAATATTAAAGATTCTTTAATAAATATGAGTACTTTTTTTAATTATGATGTTGCAAATGATAAAATTGTAATTAATAACACCAAATTTTCTCCAGTATTAGTTGAAAGACAATTATTTAACAATATTGATAAATCGAGACAAGAATTAATTAGTATTATCAAAGGTCTTGAACAAAAATCAAATGATTCAAATACAAAATTAATTGCAATTAGAAATAATTTAGTTAACGTTAGATGGTTAAATAGAACTTTATCAGTTAACTACGAATGGGATGGTGGTCACGGTGCCCTTCCTGTACCTGTAAATAATTTAGGTCAACCAATAGTACCTTTATATGCAGCAAAACCAGGTATGCCTCCAAATATTCCAATTAATGAAAATGCTATAGATGCTGAATATCAATTAAACACTGTTGATATCGATTATAATTTAATATATGTTGATGCTCATAAATATGGTTTAAATCAAGATTTAGAATACGATATGGATTTTACAACAATGAACCCTCCAAGATATATTAGAATGACTAAACAACAGGCAATTGATTTAAAAAAAAGAAATCCAAGAACAAATATAGAACCAAATATATTAGGTTATGATAGTAATACCAATATGTCATTAACTCCTAATTTATTAACTGATTTTAATGGAGCAGGACCAATGCAAACAACATCGTTCCCTTTTAATACTCCACTTAATGTAGGTGCTGGTGTATATGCAAATTTTGATATAAATATAAATAATAGACGTACCTTTGTTAAAGAATTATATGTTATGAATAAGTTATTAACTCAACAATTAAATATTATAAGTAGAGATTTAGAAGTATTACAAAATTTCGTTGTAGTTTATGAATCTTGGAATATAATGGTTCATTTAATACCAACTATTATTGTTTGTTTATTAAATTCCCTTATGCTTATTAGAAATATGAAAGAAGTAATTACAAATAATAAAAACAAATTTAATAATATTCGTCAATTATTTTTAACTAAATTCAATGATCCTGTATATGCAAATTTACCTCATTTATGGGTTTATGAATCAGCTATTGATGAAATTGATGCTGCATTAAAAGAATATAATAATTTTGAAATCAATGTAAATGAATCATATGGAATTATTAAAAACTTTGTTGATAAATATAATATTTTAATAGATCAACTTACTGATTTACAAGGATTTTCTCAAATTAAATCATATAATAATGGGTTTGATGAAAATAATGATAATTTCATTGATAATAGAAATTATGAAAAGAAGAGATTTTTTGAAGTTAATTTAGATGATTATAAATTCGATTTAAAAAATTATAAAGATTTAACTTCGTTTAATTTAGATAAAGATTTTTACAGAAAGACATTTTTAACAAATTTAATCCAGACAACAAATACTTTTAATAATGATGCAACACGTGCTGGAGATATTGCTACAATTACTGGTAATATTGTAAATTATTTATATCCCGATAATACAAATGTGATACCATTTCAAAATAATGAAAAGTTTTTACAAATTGGTCCATATAATGCAGATCCAAATATTAATAGTGGATTTTTTAATTTTCCGAATGTATTATTTAATGGAGCATCTCCTAATATAAAAAAAACATTTAATAATGATTTATCTATTAAAAATGTTATAGGTAATCATTATTTATTAATGAAATACTTTTTAATAACTTATTTTGCTAATTTATTGACTAATAATGCAGCAATATATCCAGCTTTAAGAGCTAAAATAGGTGTAGATAATGTAAATCTAATTGTTGATTCTATTAAAACTAATTTAGATAAATATAAGGATTTATATAAAAATAAACTCAAAATATCTGATGCTGAATTTGGATATAATCAATATAAATTATTAGTTGAAGTAATGAGTGAAACATTTGATAATTATTTAGAATTTTTAATAAAGAAAAAAGCTCAAAGTATGGCTTATAATTTGTTATCTGGTTATAAAACAAGAACAGATATTGACTCAAAAATAAATTTCAATGCAGGGGAAATATTTCCAGTAGTAACTTCAGATAAAGATTTTGAAAGTTTAGGAATAAAAACAAAATTAACAGTTGAAGAAATATTAGATATCGCAGAGGATGATTATGATAAATTTGTTGAAGCAGATTTAATAAAAGAAGTTAAAAAAGATATTATATATAAGACCGATGATAATTGTTATATTGTTAATTTAAATATAATAAATCTTTTAATACAAAATAAAATAATGCTTAATCAAAAAGATAATTCTGGTAAAATGCCAATGACTTATGCATTAGAACTTAAAAATCTAAAATTAATGACAGCTTTAAGTAATACAACTGGAATGGAATATTATAAAAATACACCAGAATCTAAATATTTTAATGCTATATTTATAGATACAGTTGAAGAAACAGTTAAAAATGGAACTTATGATAAATTTTATGAAAAATATACTAATAGAATAATTAAAAAATTAGAAGGAAAACCAGAAGTAAATACAAATATATTAAGTTCAATTGAATATACTGTACCAATGTATATGTCTTTATTAAATTCAATGTTATTTAATTTCCTTTTAAATTATAATTATGATTGGACAAATGACAATTTAGCAGAGTTATTAAGAATTTTGTCATTTACAGATAAAGATAAATATTATGGTCCTATAATATATGAAATTCTAAATAATGTTGCATTAACAGATTCATCTAAAAAACTTCAAGAAAAAATTATTAGCGAAAAATTAGATAAAGTAAAACAAATTTTAGATAAAGAATTAAATAAAATTGGTAATTTAGAAAAAGACAAATCAACAGGTACAACTAATTTTGATAATATGAGAAATGAACAAATTAAAGTAGAACAAACAGATTCTGATAAAACAGTACTTGATTTAAGTAATAATCTTATTCCTACATTAGAAAATAAAGTTATTAAATCAGATCTAACTCCTGCATATAAACCTCTTGATTTTACAGATGGTTCACTTAAGTCAGTATCCAGTACATACAAAAAAGTATTTGAAAATATAATAAATGATGTTGCAACTAAGAATTATAATTCCGAATTAGATGTCAAAGTATATAAAGCATTATGGAAAAATTATTCTACACAATTAACTCATAATGATTTTATAAGTAATATTCACTTAGTTGTACTTAAATATATAAATGAAAATTTAGACCATATAACACAACCAGAAATTCAATTATTTGAAAAATTATTTGGTGTATTTTCATCTGTATCACGCGATTATAAAGAAAGCCCACTTGAATTTAATAATACAAATTATAACCTTAATGAAGTAATGAGAATAATAATTCATACAGTAACACATACAATATTTACATATTTATATTTAACAATTACAAAAATGTTAATAAAACAATTAGAAGAAACATATAGAAAAGATTCACTTAAATTAGATACAGAGTATCAAAAATTCATTGTAAAGAAATTAAAAGATATTCTTGATGATAAAACAACTAGTTCAAGTTTAATACAATATTTATTTGTAGAAATGCCAGAAAAATTTGTTAAAATAACACTTAAAATATATGACGGTGATAATGATCCAGATATGTCATTAAGTATTTCTGGTTTATTTGATAAATTAATACGAATTATACAAAGAAGTTCAAATAAAATAATTAATACAGATGAAACAAGTAAATTTATAATAGATTTAAGGGGAGCAATCATACCTTATTATACTGAATATACTAGTGTTATAATTAATGAATTATATATGTTAACAAATAATTTTTATAATCATTTGGAAGGAGTAAAAGAATTAATAAATATTTATAATAAATTGAATTTTTAATTTATTTTTGGATATTTTAAAGAAAAATTAGTCTTTTCTGGAATTTCATCTAAACATACAATTTCTAAAGTCATTGAATGTTCAAAATCATTATATTTTACTAGATCGCCATTTTTATCATAAAATGCAATTTTTAGATTATCTAATTTATTTAACGGGTTACTAAAATATACAGGAGTGTTAATAAAATTATTATAAATTATATTATTAGTTATTGTTGTTGTAGGTGTATTTTGTATTTTAGCAAAAACATTTTTAATTTTGGAATATGTCGATATATTATTAAAAATTTCATGTTGATAATTACCAGAAATAATTGTCATATAATAATAATCTGGAATATCAATTGGTGATTCTTTAATTTTATATGTTTGATATACATTTAAACTTGAATCAGTAAATTCTTGTAGACATACATCATTATCATCAACCCATTCATTACTATACCAATCTTTATTTGATATATTAGTATTATATTTTGTAATTGATTCAGAATCTCCTAATTTACGAAATCCAAAATAAGAACCAAGAGTATCATCAAAATCAAATCTTAATCTAAATATATTTGGACTTAATACTTTTACATGATTTCCTCCTTTTGTGCTAGATGGATTACCAATTAAATTTAAGTTTATTAATTCAATAATATAATTATCTTTATCTATTATTTGATATACTTTAAATTTTTGATTTAAATCTGTAGATAAAATTGAATCAGTATCAATTGAATCATATATTTCTATATTATCGCCTTTTGATAATTGATGATTTAAATGTCTAACAGTAATAAATGTTTTAAAAATATTTGGATCTGAATAATCATGTACAATATTTATAAAAGGTTGAATAATGTCTGATTCTTGAAATGAAGAAAAGACATATTCATTATCACTAAAAAATTTGCTAATTTTAATAATATTTTTATCATTATTTGAATATATATTATTTCCAGGTGTTTTTATACGAGGAACATTACTAATTTTAGTTTCTATAATTTTTATTAAATCATCAATTTTATAATTACCTTCATTAATAGTAATTGAATATAAATAGTCACCGTCATCTAAATTTTGCCAATAAAATTTACTATTTATTTTATTTTTTCCATCATTTTTTTTATTTATATCTTGACAATTATGTATTAAGTAATTAATTATTGGAAATTCTGTAGAAACCAATTTAATCATAACAACATTATTATATATTTTATTTAAGTTAATATTATAACTTGTTGGAGATACATCTCCTTTATTAATTTCTGTAACAACTCCTATACATATATTATTTCCTACTTTTAAGTTACTGTTAATATTAAAATAATCCCATATAGTACTATTATAATTTGTATTTATTTTTAAATATAAATCATTTGTATCATATAATCTTGTTAAAGTATTATATTTTTTAAAAATTTTAAATATTGTAAGATATCCTTGATGATATTTATTTTTAATAGGATATTGTGAATTTATTAAATTATTAGCTATACCATTTTTAAAATTAATATATAATTTAATATTATGCGGACTAATTGTATTTGGTGAATTGAGCCATTCGAATTTTTTAATTAATTTAATATAAAATGAATTTTGACTATAAAAATTAGGATCACTGCCAATAGCAAGAGGATATGGTAATGGATATTCTTGATTATAAAAATATATTTGATGGGTTTCATTTAATGTTGATATTGGTATATTACCAATAAATTGTGGAGTATTATCCTGTCCTTTAATGTCTGATAATTTAATAGTTAAATTAGTTGTATTAATTGATAAAAAGTTTTCTAAATCTAATGTATTAAATACATATCCAAGATTATAATTTATTTTAGCATATTGACTTCCATTTGTAAATTCAATTAATGTTGACCCATCATTTAACAGACTTACGACATCACTTCCTATTCCAACTATAGATAATCTATCATTAACTTCATAATTATATTTGCTACTAACATTTATAATAATTGTATTTGGCTCAATATCTATTATTCTAATTGGATCTTTTGCTAATTGTAGATAATTAATTTTTTGATAATTTTCGTATTTATTTCTCATTCTAGAGTCAATATTTACATAATATGTATTATATCTTGTAATAGAAGTAAAATCTTTATCTCCTTTATTATATAAATAATACCCTAATGGGTCATATTTATCTGTATTTCTATTATTGATATTATTATAATCTGGAGTAAATCTTTTTCCATATAATCCAGGCATTGAAGTATGCATTTTTTCAAATGGAAGATCAAATGTTTTTGGAATATTATCATTATTATTATTAATTATATTTTCTTGTTCTTTGTAATTTAAAACTTCTTCATTAAAATCAAATTGTTTTTCATTAAAATCTGTAGTATATCTGTTATGATTTGAATTTAAGTGTGAATTATCCATATATAAATCATTATATTAAAAATAATTTAAATATTTTTACTAATAAAAAATTGATTTTTTTAATATAGATAAAAAATACACTATATTATATTATTATAAATGAGCAAAAAAGAATCAAAAACCCTTGCTGTTGAAGATATTTATAAAAAGAAGACTCATCATGAGCATATTTTAAGTACTCCTGATACCTATATTGGTAGTGCAGAAGCAGATACTAAAACTATGTATGTTTTTGATGATGAAACAAAAAAAATCCTTAAAAAGGATATTACATATGTTCCTGGTCTTTATAAAATTTATGATGAAATTCTTGTTAATGCAAGAGATCATTCTATTCGAGATAAAACATGTAAAACTATAAAAGTTAATATTGATAAAGAAAATGGTTCTATTGCTGTATATAATGATGGTAAAGGTATTCCTGTCGAACTTCATAAAGAATTACAAATTTATATTCCTGAAATGATTTTTGGTCATTTACTAACATCATCAAATTATGAACAAAAAGGAAAGATTGTTGGGGGAAAGAATGGATATGGTGCAAAATGTATTTCACCTAATACTTTAGTTCCAACATGGGATGGTAAAATGAAATATGCATCCGATGTAAAAATTGGAGATAAAATAATTGGCGATGATGGCAATGTAAGAACAGTAAAAAATGTGATTACTGGTAACGGGCAAATGTATGAAGTATTACAAATGAATGGTGATTCATATAAGGTTAACGATGAACATATTTTAACACTTCAATTACCAGAACATAAAGTTATTTTTCAAGATATTTTTGAAAATAATTGGTATATGCTTTGGTTAAATGAAAAAACAAACACAATTAACAAAACTATTTCTAGAACTCGAGAACAACTTGAAAAATTTTCAAAAAAAGTTCAAGACAACAATGTATTTGATATTAGTATTAAAGATTATATGCAATTAAATGGAAAAACTAAAATGAAATTAGAAGGTGTGCGCAGTAAATCTGTTAAATGGCCAAAACAACAAGTTGAATTAGATCCATATGTTCTAGGATTATGGTTATCAAATAATATGCAAGTTACAAGTGATAATAGTAAAGTATGTGATTATTTAGATAATTGGAGTTTTAATAATGGTGTATCTGTAAAAAAACTTAAAACTAGTAATTCTGGTGAAAGTAAAAAATATTATCCATTTAGTTCAAACTTAGATAAATATAATTTAAATAATTATAAACACATACCAGAAGAATATTTAGTAAATGATACAGAAACAAGATTACAAGTACTTGCTGGTATTATTGATTCTTGTGGTGTAGTGTCTGATTTAGGTATTTCTATAAATATAGATGTAGATGATGTGCAATTAAAAAATGATATAGTGTTTCTATCTCGTTCACTAGGTTTTTATTGCACTATTAATAAAATTACAAAATATAATAAATATTGTATAAGTATTTATGGTGAAATACATAATATTCCTCTTTTAGTAAATAAAATTGGTTATAATTTTCTAAATAAATCACAAGGAACTGGTTTTATTGAAATTAAAGATGCAGGTATTGACAATTATGTAGGTATTGAAATTGATGGGAATCAAAGATTTCTTATTAATGACTTTACAGTAACACATAATTGTGCCAATATTTATTCAACAGAATTTATTATTGAAACATATGATATTAATAACAGAAAATTATACTATCAACGATTTACTAATAATATGTACAATATTGAAAAACCCGTAATTAAACAACTTACAGAAAAAGAAGCAAAAGGAAAAGAGCCATTTACTAAAATTACATTTAAGCCTGATTTCGTAAGATTTGGAATTAAAGGTTTAACTAAAGATATTATTAGTCTTTTCAAAAAGCGTGTATATGATATTAGTGCTTGCACTGATAAAAATGTTAAAGTATATCTAAATGATGAATATATTAAGAGTGATACATTTAAAGATTATATCAAATTATATTACGAAAAACTTCCAAGTGAAATAGTATATGATGAACAAAATAGATGGAAAGTTGGTGTATTATATGATACAAATGCAGGGTTTGTTCAAATGTCATTTGTTAATGGTGTTTGCACATATAAAGGTGGTAATCACGTTGATAATGTTGTTGAACAAATAACAAAAGGACTAATTACTTACATTCAAGAAAAGAAAAAGGTTAATGTAAAAGCACAATATATTCGTGATAATTTAAGTGTATATGTTGAAAGTGTAATTGAAGACCCTGCTTTTAGTTCACAAACAAAAGAATATTTAACCAGCAAAGTAGTAAACTTTGGTTCCAAGTGGGAAATGTCAAGTTCTTTTATAAAGGAACTTGCAGATACTGGCATTGTTGATGAAGTTGTTAAATTTGCTCAATTTAAAGAATTAACAGGTTTAAATAAAACTGATGGTAAAAAAGTAAATAGTTTAAAGGGTATTGACAAATTAGTTGATGCTGGTTGGGCTGGTACACGAAAATCTAAATATTGTAAACTTATTTTAACAGAAGGAGATTCAGCCAAATCTTTTGCACTTTCTGGTTTAGAACTTATTGGCAGAGATAAATATGGTGTATTCCCATTAAGAGGTAAACTTTTAAATGTACGTGAAGCATCTGCAAAACAATTACTTGAAAATAAAGAATTTATAAATATCAAGAAAATTCTTGGTCTTAAACAAAATAAAAAATATAATGATGTTAGTAAATTAAGATATGGTGGAATTATTATATTAACAGATTCTGATGTTGATGGTTCACATATTAAAGGTCTTATTATTAATATGATTCATACATTTTGGCCAAGTTTATTGAAAATTAAGGGATTTATTCAAACTCTCGCCACCCCTATTGTAAAAGCATTTAAAAAATCTGATACAAAGAAAGCAAATCCAAAAATCTTTTATACTATTACTGATTATAAAAACTGGGTAAAAGAAGTTGGCGACGATGTAACCAAATGGAATATCAAATATTACAAGGGGTTAGGTACTTCAACCGAAAAAGAAGCAAAAGAATCATTTAATGATTTTAATAACCAATTAATTAAATATTTTTGGGAATCCGTTATTAATGAAGAAGAACAAGATAATGAATCAACTAAAAGTAGCAAATCTTCTAAATCTAAGAAAGAAGATCCTAAAGCAAAAAAAGCAGTTGAAAAAGAAGATGAAGATGATGAAGAAGAAGATGAGGATGATGATAATGATAAAGAAGATAAAGATGAAGAATTTGATGAAAATGATTTAGAAGATCTTAAAAGTAAATCATATGATGCACTTACACTTGCCTTTTCAAAAGAAAGAGCAGATGACCGTAAAGATTGGTTATTTAAATATGACAGTGATAAAATTATCGAATTTAATGAAAAAGAAGTTGGCTTTAGTGATTTCGTAAATAAAGATCTAATTCACTTTTCAAGTTATGATAATGAAAGAAGTATTCCCAGTATGTGCGATGGTCTTAAACCATCACAAAGAAAAATTCTATATGCAACATTTTTAAAGAAATTAGAAAGCGATGAAATTAAAGTTGCACAATTAGGTGCTTTTGTAGCTGAACATACAGAATACCATCATGGTGAAGTAAGTTTACAAATGGCTATTATTAATATGGCTCAAGACTTTGTTGGTTCTAATAATATTAATTTACTGGTACCTATTGGTAACTTTGGTTATAGACGTCTTGGAGGAAAAGAAGCAGCCAGTCCTAGATATATTTTTACAAAATTAACTGAAGTAACGGGCAAGATATTTAGAAAAGAAGACGAACCTATACTTAAATATATTATTGAAGAAGGTAAACAAATTGAACCTGATGTATATGCACCAATTCTCCCAACTGTATTAATTAATGGTTGTTCAGGTATTGGTACAGGTTTTTCAACTGATATTCCAATGTTTAATCCAAAAGATGTTGCTAAGAATATTCTAAAAATGCTTGATGGAGATCAACCAGATTTTATTCATCCTTGGTTTAGGGGATTTAAAGGAACTATTAAGAAAAATGGTCAAGACAAATATACTACAACAGGTGTTTATGAAGTTATTGATAGTAATACTGTCCGAGTAACTGAAATACCAATTGGAATGTCAATTGATAAATATAAAGAAACTATGGAATCTTATATTGAAGATAATGCTGATACAAAGAAAGATAAAAAAGATAAAAAAGTAAGTAAATCTGCTGTATATTATATTGAAAAAGTAATTGACAATGGTGGTAATAATAAAGTAGATTTTAATATTGTATTTGCCAAAAACTTTTTACAAAAATTTATTAAAGATGGAACTTTAGAAAAACAATTAAAGATGACAAGTAGTATTGCTCTTACTAATATGTATTTACATAATAGCAAAGGAACTATTACCAAATATGAATTTGTCGAAGATATATTTACAGATTTTTATAATTGGAGATTAACAGTATATCAAACACGTAAAGATTATAGAGTTAAATTCCTTGAAAACCAAATGAACTTACTTAAATATAAAGTCAAATTTATTGAACAAAAATTAAGTGGTGATATAGTAATTGAGAAACGTAAAGAACAAGATATTCTTGATGACTTATTTAAAAAGGGATATCCTAAACTATGCAATGATTGTGAAGCAGATGAAGATAAAAAAACATACAGATATATCACGGATATGCCATTATTTAGTTTAACTAAAGAAAAGATAGATAAACTTAATGAAGAATATAAAGCTAAAAAACACGAATATGAAGAATATAAGGCAATCACTTTACAAGATTTATGGAAACGCGAAGTTGAAGAATTTGTTGAAGCTTATGATAAATGGATGCAACATTTAGAAGAAGAAAATGATGAATCTGCAAATGATAAAAGCAAAAAATCCAAATCTAAGAAAACAGGTGGAGAAAAGAAAATTAAAGTTGGAAAAAGTATTGATGTTAGTTTCTAATAAGCAATGGATCTAATGGTAATTTCCAACTACTTGTTTTTAGTTGATATGGTTCAATATTGAATGGAGAAGTTTTATATTTTAAATCATTTATTTTATTATCAATTATGTATTTAAAACTTCCAAAATTTTTTATTCCATTTTTACAAAGATAAATAGTATTATTTTTGTGTGCATCAACTTTCATTTCATCAAAATTATATCTAATTGGATAAGGTTTATTGCAAAAAGTAAATTTACTATTATATTCATCGCGATAATAGCTTCTATCAGGAAGTCCAACAATTGGATTATTTCCCAAATAACAATTTTTTGTTTTATCATCATATGCAAATCCAATACAATCATATGTTTTAGTACATAAATCGCCGCATTTTTCTTTAGTAATATTTGTTATTTTGGAATCAAAATGTTCATTATTATAATAAATAAATGAAAATATAATTAGTATTAATAATAAAATTTGAAATTTCAAGGTAATATAATTATATTATATATAGATAAAAATGGAAGAAGCAAATTATTTTTATAAAATCGAAGATATTAAAGATATCTTATATTTAGATGATTTAGAAATTGATATTGATAAAAATATTGTTTCTATTGAAGATTATGATTATGCAAAAGAACTATTTGAACCAATAGTAATAACAAAGATAATGGGTTTTGAAGAAGATTATATAGAAGCAAATAAATATATTTTACATGTATTAAAAAAAATATCATTTGAAAAATATAAGAATTATAAATCTATAATTTCCGACTTAATCGGTTCATTTATTTTAGGAGTTTTTAATGATGAATATAAAAATATTTTAGTAAGAAATATAAATTCTTTTAAGAATAAAGATTCTATTCTAGAATACTTTGATACAATAAACCAAGATACATTTTATGATTTTATTAAATCATTAAATAATTTACCAAAAGATATTCGGTTTAATTTTATAAATATAATTATTAAATCAAATAATATTAAAAATTTACTTTTACAAAAATCATCTACATCTAAAAAGTATGAATTAGATACTAATATTATATCTATTTTTCAAGATAATGGAACATTTGATATTAATGAAAATAGTTATTATGATGCTCTTAAAACTTTTATTAAAGATGATGAATATAAATTTAAGTTATATGATTTTTTAAATGATATTTTAGAAAAAAATAAAGAGATTGCTCAAATTAATTGTAATTATGCAAATATCGCAACAACAAGATTTCTTGGACAAGTTTTAAAATTTAATTTGATATTATTTCAAGAACTAGATAAAACAAAAATATTTAGTAATTGTGATAAATCATTTAATGAAACTCATCGTAAAGATTTAATACCAAATGAAAGGGATATATATGAAACAAAAGTTTATCTCCAAACAATTAAATCTATGAAATTAATACATAATTATATTTCATCTGGATATTTTGGTATTAAAAATATGCTTAGTAGTAATTTATTTCAATTTAGTGAATTACAAACAAATAAATTAGAAATATTAGATAAAATTCTAAATAATGATAATTTAAATAAGTTACTAAATGATTTAGTTGAATATTATATTACAGAATTTATTCAAATTGATAATGAAGCAGTTGATGGAATAATACAATATTATTTTAACATAAAATTAATAAAAAGTAATTATGTATTTAGCGATAATACTATTAATTATTTTTACAAATTACTTGGTTCAAGTACAGATTATTGTAATAAACATTATAAATTTGATGTATTTACTATTATTTGTAATTATTTTTCAAAATTAGATATTAGCTATTTTAAAGATAATATTAAATTATTAGAAGCCATTATAATTTATCATGATGAAAATGATATGTTTAAAATTGAAGAATTACCAAAAGCGCATAAATATTATAAACTATCTTTAGAAATTTTAGATAAAATTATAGATAATTCAACAATAACAGAAAACTCGATGAATCAAATATTTTTAAAATTCTTCTATAAAATAAATTCACATACAATAAGTTTTATTGATATGATGTCAAATTTATGTAAAGAAATTTCAAATTATGCTAATGATTATAATAGTAGTGCTTATCGTATTAAATTTTTGGGTGTTATTGAAATAATTATGCATAATATTTACATTTCACTTAAACTTGTTAATAAAATTATTTTTAATAAAATATTAAACCCTGCAATATTTAGAGGAGAGATTATTCTTCCAATAATTACACTTGCAACAAATGTATTAAATTATTTTACTGATGGTAAAATTGCGATATATAATATTTTTAACTTAAATTTTGAAGCATTAAAAATTATGAAGGAATCATTATATATATTACATAAGTTAACAATTAATGATGAATTTAAAGAACTAATTCAAGAAACTAAACATATTGTACTCGAAGCTTTACCAAGTATTAAATTTGAAGATAATGAATTATATATCAAAGAAGAATTAAAACAAAATCTTGAATATCAAAGAGAGTTTAATTTAGAAAATATACCTGAAGATTTTCTTGATCCACTTATCTATACAGTTATAAAAGAACCAGTAATGATTCCAAATGTAGATTTAGTATTTGATAAAGCATCAATTATGTCTCAAATATATCATGAAAAGATAAATCCTTATACAAGAGAATTACTTGATGAAAATATTTTAAAGACATATAATGATAATCCAAAAACTAAAGAAAAAGTTCGGGAATTTTTACAAAAATTTAGTAATTGGAAAAATCAAAATATTTAATTTTTTTTATTTGTTATTTATATATAAATGAAAAGTCAATTATATATAAAATCAGTTAACTCGACTTTTTTTAATAGACCAAATTTAGGTATTTTTGTAGATACTGTATTTAAAAATTTTATGGATTTATATAATTATCCACAACTTAATCATAATAAAAATGAAATATTTCGTCTTTTAAATTCTGAAACTTTTCATGGATTCCTCATCTTTTATGGAAATAAAATAATAGGTTATTTATTAGGAGAAATAGTTAATTATAATAATATGAATTTATATTTTATTAATTATTTATTTGTAGCTCCAGTATTTAGAGACAAAAAATTAGGAAAACAATTAATGAAAAATGCAATTGAATTTGCTCGTATGCAAAATATGGAAGGTCTTGGATTAATTTGTGATAGCGAAAATGATAAAAATATGCATTTTTATAATAAATTAGGTTTTGTATTAAGTGATAATAGATTATATCAAAGACATGAACTTTTTATTTTACATTTATAAAATAAGTTTTGATTTCATTTTCATATTTATTATTATCAGGTGTTTCTAAAATAATAGGAGTATTAATTTTTAAAAAAAAGTTGGATATATATAATAATCCATCTTTTCCAATATATCCTTCACCTAAATTTTCATGTCTATCTAATTTTGAACCAATTATATTTTTACTATCATTAAGATGTATTAAACCAATATATCTTAAACCAATTAGTCTTTCAAAATTCTCAAAATAGAGTTTAATATTTTTTTTATTTGTAATATCATATCCTGCTTGAAAAATATGACAAGTATCGACACATATTCTAAATTTATCTTGATTAATTTTATTAAATTTATTAAAAAAATAAGAAAAGTTTTCTAAGTCATAACACATTTCAGAACCTTGTCCTGTTGATGTTTCAAATAAAATTCGTATATTAGTATTTTTAATTTGATTATAAACATAAATCATACTTGTATACATATTATTTAATGCTACTTCTGTAGATAATTTTAATTGTTTTCCCAAATGAAGAACAATTCCAAATGCACCAAGATATTCTGATATTTCAATTTCACGAATAAATTGTTTTAACCACCAAGAATGTTCTGTCCAATCTTGTGCTATATTAATTGTATAAGATGCATGAACAACAATTTTCATATTATTTTTATTTAATTCATTTTTAATTTCGGTATAGTCTTTATTATTATATTTGATATTAACAAAACACTGAATTAAATTACCTCCATAAGATTTAATTTTATGAATTTCATTAATTATTTCTTTAATATCAGAATCTATATGTGAGCCAAATAATCTCATATAAAATAAATCAAGAAATAAAATATTGAAAAATATAGTTTAAAAATATAATAATATTAATTCTTAGATGTTTTTTATAGATAAATATGCGCCTAAAACAGCAAAAGAATCATTTTTGCATAAAGATATATTAAAA
>JACCED010789677.1_pt1 | contig 42727 bp, 36 predicted proteins | sample 7455021 | NCBI WGS metagenome assembly JACCED01 (sample SAMN15323456, study PRJNA562643) | freshwater metagenome | isolation source: river surface water | place: USA:Blue River Watershed | collected 2017-08-19
ACAATCTATAACTTCGGGAGTTCGTTTCATTATTTTTTTACACTCGTCACAATTGAATACAACTTCATCTACATAAGGACGGTGTAATTCAAGCTCCGCTAAATCCCTTCCAGCTAATTTAGAAAGTTCACTTCGCGAAGGAACCGACTTCTCGTGTCCCTCCTCGCAACGCCAAATAGGAAGTGGCGTGCCCCAATAGCGGTTTCTGGAGAGCGCCCAGTCGACATTGTTATTAAGCCAATCTCCAAAGCGCCCAGTTTTAATGGTTTCCGGATGCCAGTCCGTCGCGGCATTTTCTCGTAGCAGTTCGTCTTTAAGTTTCGTAGTTCTGATGTACCAAGATGGTTGGGCGTAATAAATCAGAGGGGTGTGGCATCTCCAACAGTGAGGGTATGAGTGCTCATAAGGCTGCTGTTTGAATAGCTTTCCACTCTCTTTCAGAGATCTTACGAGTGGCTTATCGGCTTCCTTGAAAAACATATCTCCGATTAGCGGCAATTTGGAATCAAAATGACCACTTGCAGATACTGGATTCACAACTGGCAGACCGTATTTTCGACAAGTTGCTAGGTCGTCGGCACCAAAAGCAGGTGATTGGTGAACCAAACCAGTTCCATCTTCGGTTGTTACATAATCAGCAAGCACGATGAAATGAGATTCAGGAATTTCAACCATATCGAATGGTCTCTGATAATTAATTTTTTCCAAGTCTTTTCCAGGCAATCGTTTTAACACTTCATAATTTGGCCCCACTACGTTCACAAGTGGTTCTGCGACTATTAGGACTTCTGATTCCTGTTTTTCGGTTTCTGCAGTTCGTACGACTAAATAAGTCACTTCGGGATTTACCGCAATTGCGGTATTCGAGACCAAAGTCCAAGGAGTCGTTGTCCAGACCAGAAAACTAGCTTGTAGTTCTGCTAATTCGCCTGAAGTTACGGGGAAGCGAACATAAACAGAAGGATCAGTAACAGTTTCATAGCCCTGAGCAAGTTCATGATCTGAGAGACCAGTTCCACATCTTGGGCAGTAGGGCGCAACTCGATGATCTTGAACTAAAAGTCCCTTCTTATGAATTTCTGTTAAGGACCACCAAACACTTTCAATGTACTCATCCGACATCGTCCAATAAGCCTCATCAAAATCAACCCAGAACCCCATCCGCTCCGTCATTTCCGTAAATGCGTCTACATGTCGCTGGACGGATTCGCGACACTTTTCGTTAAATTGAGCAATTCCAAACTTCTCGATATCGCCTTTTCCGGAAAATCCCAATTCTTTCTCAACTGCGATTTCAACTGGAAGCCCATGACAATCCCATCCAGCTTTTCGAATTACATGCTTACCTTTCATAGTGTGGAAACGAGGAAAGACATCTTTGAATACGCGCGCTTCAATATGGTGAGTACCCGGCATTCCATTTGCAGTTGGCGGACCCTCATAAAAAGTCCACGATGAGCCGCCACTTCGCGAAGTCACGCTTCTGTGAAAAATATCTTCGCTTTTCCAAAACTCCAAAATTGATTTTTCAATCGCAGGCAGATCAATCTGAGGGCTAAGCGGTTGATATGGCGACTTGCCTGGCACGATTCCTCCGGTTCGATCTCTTGATCTGAATTGGAGGGGCGATCGATGACCGCGGTACCACCCACCTTGTTCACCTTCCGGCGAACCTCTAACTTGCAGTCGGCTCTACTTGGCCTCTCGGCGCATTTCTTCCGACACGCTCTCGGGTGATGGCCCGGTCACTGCGTATTCTTAAGCAAGTCCTCGAATTGTAATCCAAGATCCGCGGCGAGTGGCAATTGGGCTAGCGAACCCCTAGCCTTCGGCGCTGTGCCTTTAAAAAAAACCTCGAAGAAAAGTCCGAACAAGGCTGCTAAAAAGCAAGCACCTAAATCGAAGAAGGCTGCGGTAAAGAAACCAGTCGCAAAGAAGCCAGTCGCAAAGAAGATTGCTAAACCTACTCAACCTAAAAAACCGCTCTTGAAAACTGCTAAAAAGGCAGCGCCCTCAATTATCAAGGGACAGCATAAAACGGCCTTGACCTCTAGTACTGCAAAAGGTGCTACAACAATCTCTGTATATAAACCCGAAATCGAATCGAGTGACATAGCAGTTGTCGAAGAGAAGCGTTTGGTTCTGCCGCCGCCTATCCGCAAAGTTAAGCCTGGTAAAAAACCTGCTCCACTTAAACCGATAAAGGCAGCGCCCGCCCCACTAGTTGTTAGCGAAGGTGCCGAAAATTGGACTGCACTGGAACTAAAGGCGATTCGGAGTGAATTGGCAAAAGACTTGATTCGTTTGAGAGAAGAGCTGGCAGAAGTTGAGAGCGAGATGGACGCTCTAATTGAAGCATCAGGCGTCGGCGCTGGCGATGATCAAGCAGATGCTGGAACTAAAACTTTTGAGCGCGAACATGAGATGTCTTTGGTTTATAACGCTAGAGATATGGTCTTACAAACTGAGAGAGCGCTTGAGAGAATTGATACTAAGACCTATGGTCGATGTGAAGATTGTGGAAATCCAATTGGCAAGGCTAGGTTAAAAGTTTTTCCTAGAGCGACGCTATGTATGGTCTGCAAGCAGAAAGAAGAGCGCCGCTGACTTCCTCGGTCAATACCCGGATAGGTCGATATTTCATTATCGTTTCGACTGGAATCTTCGGTCTAGATCTAGCCACAAAGAATTGGGCTGAAACGTATCTACGTTATGCACCAGATATAAAAGTGATTGGTGAATTCCTTAAGTTTTCCTATTCTACAAATTCAGGTGCAGCGTTTAACGTATTGACTGAAGCTACCCTGATTCTCACGACGCTCAAGATGGTAGTCGCTGGATTATTAATCTATTTCATTCGCCAGGTGACGAGTTTGCGCTGGGCAATAGCGATGTCTCTGTTATTGGGTGGAGTACTCGGCAATCTCTTTGATCGAATATTTAGACCGCCTGGCGTATGGCGCGGAGAGGTTATCGATTGGATAGAACTTCCCAATTGGCCAACTTTCAATATTGCAGATAGCGCAATTGTGATTGCTGGGATAAGCCTGGCCCTGCTCGCTACCTTCAATGTTCCGTTTCGCGATGATCGTGAAAATCGTGGGGAAAGCGACTCTCAGGGAGTCGAGAGATGACCGGCGAGGGCGAACACCGCTCGGTTGAAGTTACCGATGAACTAAACGGCGAGCGAGCAGACATCGCAATATCCAAACTATTAGAGGTATCTCGCAGCGCTGCGGCTGATTTATTGAATGCAGGCAGAGTGCGATTAGGGAAAACGCAGCTATCTAAATCTGATCGAGTCATTGCAGGTAAAAGAATCGACGTTCAGTTACCAGAGTTCATTGATCCGTTGGATTTCACCAGGGTAACAAGTGAATCTATTCAAGTTGTTTACGAAGATGACGACGTCGTTGTAGTCGATAAACCGGTAGGTACTGCAGCTCACCCAAGTCCTGGTTGGCAGGGACCGACAGTTCTTGGTGATCTCATCTCTCTGGGTTGCAGAATCTCAACTTCAGGATCGGAAGAGAGAAAAGGAATTGTTCAAAGGCTCGATGTAGGAACTTCAGGTCTAATGGTCGTAGCAAAAAATGAGGACGCATATCTCAATTTAAAAGATCAATTTAGATTGAGAAAAGTTGAGAAGGTTTATCACGCATTAGTTCAAGGGCATATGGATCCGCCAGAAGGAACTATTGATGCTCCTATAGGAAGACATCCTCGTGAAGATTATCGATTCGCTGTGGTTGCAGATGGGAAACCCAGCATCACCCATTTCGAATTGATTGAATATCTAGCGGGTACTAGCTTGCTAAGAATCGAACTTGAGACTGGAAGAACGCATCAGATCAGAGTTCACTTCAATGCGCTACGCCATCCGTTGGTTGGCGACCTGGCATATGGCGCAGATCCAGTGTTAGCCGATCGTTTGGAGCTGCGTCGACCTTGGCTCCACGCGATGGAATTGGCCTTTCTGCAACCCACTAGCGGCAAACGAATTGCGCTCTCGTCACCGTACCCCGAGGACTTAAAACGCGCCCTTTCGATTTTAACCGCAACGTCCTAGCCGGGTAGTAATCTCACCGCCCATGAGCAAAGGATTCGTGCATTTACATGTTCATACCGAGTATTCGATGCTCGATGGCGCTGCGCGAATCGACCAACTCGCGAAAGAAGTAAAGAAACAAGGCGGAAACGCCATAGCGATTACTGATCACGGAAATGTATTTGGCGCTTTTGATTTCTATAAATCAATGCAATCTGAAGGCGTAAAACCCATCATTGGAATCGAAGCATATGTAGCTCCTGAATCTAGATTTGATAAGAAACGAGTCAAATGGGCAGACGGCGGAGAGGATGACGTTTCAGGCGGAGGCGCATATACCCACATGACAATTCTCGCTGAGAATAATCTTGGTCTATCAAACTTATTCAAATTAGCTTCGCTTGCCTCATTAGAAGGTTTCTATTACAAGCCAAGGATCGATGCGGAATTACTCCAGAAATATTCATCGGGATTAATTGCTACCACTGGTTGCCCCGGCGGTGAAATCCAAACTAGATTGCGGATGGGCGCCTACAACGAGGCCCGCGCTGCAGCGGCTAAGTATTTAGAAATATTTGGCTCAGGAAACTACTTTGTTGAGTTAATGGACCACGGTCTGGAAATTGAACGGCGCGTAAAAGAGGGATTACTTCAACTTTCCAAGGATCTTGGAATACCACTTCTTGCAACTAATGACCTTCATTATGTATACGAGGGCGACGCCCGTCATCACGAAGCAATTCTCTCAGTTGGCTCCGGAAGCACTCTGGCTGATCCAAAAAGATTCAAATTTGATAGCGATGAGTTCTATTTAAAGGACGCCGCAACTATGCGTCATTTATTTAGAGACGTTGAAATTGCCTGCGATAACACTCTACTGATAGCCGAGAGATGCAATGTAAAACTTCGCGAGAATGAAAACCTGCTACCGAAATTCCCGGTACCCTCCGGAGAAGATGAAAATTCTTGGCTAGTGAAGCAAGCCAAAATAGGTTTAGCAACGAAGATACCCAATCCTTCGCCAGAGTATCGACAACGGCTAGATTTCGAATTAGAAGTTATGACCAAGATGGGTTTTGCTGGATATTTTCTCGTCGTGGCAGATTTAGTTTCCCACGCAAAATCAGTTGGCATCAGAGTTGGCCCCGGAAGAGGTTCTGCCGCAGGATCTCTAGTTTCCTATTCACTTGATATAACTGCGCTCGATCCAATTGTGCATGGCTTGCTCTTTGAGCGTTTTCTTAATCCAGATCGAATTTCTATGCCCGATATTGACCTAGATTTCGACGAGCGCCGCCGCAGCGAAATGATTCGCTATGCGATTGATAAGTATGGTGAAGATCGAGTTGCCCAGATCATCACCTTTAATACCATCAAATCAAAACAAGCAATAAAAGATGCAACAAGAGTTCTGGGCTATCCATTCGCGCTCGGTGACAAATTAACTAAGGCGCTTCCACCTTCAATTATGGGCAAAGACATTTCGCTCTCAGGAATATTTGACAAGGAGCATGAACGATTCCAAGAAGCTCAGGAGTTTAGAAACATATATGAAGAAGATTCCGATGCCAAAATAATTGTGGATATGGCCCGCGGAATTGAAGGACTTAAGCGCCAACCAGGCGTCCATGCCGCTGGCGTAATTTTAAGTCGAGAGCCACTTCTTGATGTGATTCCAATTCATAGGCGTGATACTGATGGCGCCACAATTACTCAATTTGATATGAGCGCATGTGAGTCGACTGGTTTGCTAAAGATGGATTTCCTTGGACTTCGAAATCTCTCTGTTTTAGATGACTGCATATCTAACATCGAAAAGAATCGAGGTAAGAAAGTTGTCCTTGAGGAATTAGAACTTGCAGATGGAAAAACATTTGAATTGCTGTCCCGAGGGGAGACATTGGGGGTATTTCAATTAGATAGCGCTCCTATCAGAGCCTTACTTCGCTCGATGGCCCCAGACGCTTTCGCCGACATCTCGGCCGTGATCGCCCTCTATCGCCCTGGGCCAATGGGAGTTAACGCTCATAATGATTATGCGGATCGAAAGAATAAGCGAAAGCGAATCGAACCAATTCATCCGGAATTACAAATACCTCTGAGTGAAATTCTTGACGATACTTACGGCCTAATTGTCTATCAAGAACAAGTCATGGCCATCGCACAAAAGGTCGCTGGCTTTTCACTTGCACGAGCAGATCTTCTACGTAAGGCGATGGGAAAAAAGAATAAAGAAATCCTTGATAAAGAATATGTTCACTTCGAAGCCGGCATGACTAAAAACGGATTTTCTAGCGGAGCAATTGAGGAATTATGGAAAACTCTAATTCCGTTCTCGGATTACGCTTTCAATCGAGCTCATAGCGCCGGGTACGGAGTAATTTCATTTTGGACGGCTTACTTGAAGGCAAATTACCCAACTGAATATATGGCTGCGCTTCTCACTAGCGTACAAAGCGATAAAGAGAAAACCGCTTTATATCTGAGCGAATGCCGACGTATGGGAATTAAAGTTCTAGCTCCCGATGTAAACGAATCAGATGCCGAATACACTCCTAGAAATAACGACATCCGGTTTGGTTTAGCGGCTATAAGAAACGTTGGCGAAAACGTCGTAGCTTCTATTACTCGAAATCGAGACGAAAAAGGAAGATTTGAATCCTTCGGAGACTTTCTTGCGAAAGTCGATGCAACAGTATGCAATAAGAAAACCATCGAGTCTTTGATTAAAGCTGGCGCATTCGATTCACTTGGACATTCGCGACAAGGACTGATGAGCGTTTATCTGGAGGCAATTGATTCGGTATCTGAAGTAAAAAGAGCTGAAGCAATTGGACAATTCGATTTATTTGGCGGCAATACCCAAATTACTTCGGGGGTCGCTGGTGTGGCGCTTGATATCCCAAATCAAGAATGGGAGAAGTCGCTTCTTCTTGCTTACGAGAGAGAAATGCTCGGACTTTATGTCTCGGATCATCCACTTTTGGGCGTCGAGCACGTTTTAAGAAATGCCAGAGATATAACCATCAGCCAGCTTCTTGATGACAGCGTCGGCCATGAAAGTGTTTTTACGATCGCCGGGTTAATTACTAATGTTCAGCGAAAAGTTAGTCGACAAGGTTCAACATGGGCGATTGTCACACTTGAAGATTTAGAGGGCTCAGTTGACGTTCTATTTTTCTCTAATTCTTACCAACAGCACGCCTTAAACCTGATCGAAGATAGAATTGTCTCGATTAGAGGACGAGTTGATAAACGAGAAGAAACGCTAAGAATTACTGCGATTGATCTTTCAATTCCCGATGTAAATCAAGCTCCGATTGGGCCATACATAATTCGCGTCGAAGCAGAGCGCTGTACACCTCCGGTCGTAGACCGCATGAAGGAAATTCTCCGATCGCACCCAGGAACAAGAGAAGTTCATTTGAGAATCGAGGGCGGCATTAAAGAGACCACATTTAGGCTCGATGATGGGCTAAGAGTGACGGCCTCACCAAGTCTTAGCGCTGATTTGAAGACTATTCTGGGTCCTAACTGTCTCGTTTAATCCTTATTTACTCATAGAATAAGGTTTTAGTTAAACCAGTTAAACCAGTTGAACCAGTTAAACCAACAAGGAGACGAAATGCCGAAAGAACCCCGTCAAAGAAATCGCGACAACCAGCCAAAAGGTGACACGCTCACTAGAAATTTAGTGCTCGGAATGGTCGGGCTAGTTGTTATCTCAGGGGTTATTTTCACAGTTCTTGATCGACAATCCGCAAAGAAGACTGATTTTGATGTTGCTATTGAGAAAGTGGATGCCGCAAACAATGGTCCAATCCTTAACGCCTCCATAGATCCAGCAGACGATTTCGGTATCGCTTTCAATAAAGGAACGCTCCCAAAGATTGAAGTTTGGGAAGATCCACAGTGCCCATTCTGCAAAGATTTTGAAACCGAAATTGGCGATTATTTAGACGAATTAGTCCGCGGCAATCAGGCTGAAGTTACATATCGGATGACTTCTTTTCTAGGTAATGAGTCAGCACAGGCAGCAAATGCAGCTTTTTGCGCGGCTGATGAGGGACGATTCTTGGATTATCACAAAGCCATTTACACAGTTCAAGGGAGAGAGGGCTCTGGAACTTACTCAGTTCCAAATCTCTTGGAGATAGGAAATCGCCTAAACATGACATCTGAATCGTTCAAGAGTTGCGTATCCGATGGGAAATACGCTGATCGAGCTAAAGCTGTTTATGATTCAATGCCAAAATACAATGTAAAGGGGACTCCAACAGTCTTTATCAATGGAACTGTATGGCAACGAAGTGGTGCGGAATTTAAATTGGATGAATTTAGAGCAGCGGTAGAAGCCGCTAAGTAGTAGGCGTGATTCCTTCACCTAGCCAATCTCTTCTTGAGTTTGGACCGCTCACAATTCATTTCTATGCCCTATGCATAATCGCCGGGGTTGCAGCAGCAATATTTATTGGAAATAGAAGATACATTAAAAGTGGTGGCGCCCCGGGTGTAGTCGGCGATGTTGCGATCTATGCCGTTCCCGCGGGAATCATCGGAGGCCGTCTTTATCACGTCGCGACTTCACCGCAGCTTTACTTTGGCGATGGCGGTCGACCCATCGAAGCTCTTTTTATATGGAAGGGCGGCCTAGGAATCTGGGGAGCAATCTCGCTAGGGACTTTAGTTGCATTTCTTGTTTACCGACGCACGAAAAACAATCGCGGTTTATCTTTTTCAGTCTTCGCAGATGCTCTTGCTCCTGGATTACTTGTAGCGCAAGCCATCGGTCGAATTGGCAATTGGTTTAATATCGAATTATTCGGCAGGCCCTTAGATGCTTTCTGGTCGCTTCAAGTCCCGCTGCGATATCGACCAAGCGGTTACTCTCAATTTGAAACTTTTCATCCCACCTTTCTTTATGAATCACTCTGGTGTCTTGGGGCTGCCTTAGTTTTAATTAAATGGAAAGCGCTCAAGAATCTTCAAAGTGGTTCAATCTTCCTTTCTTATATCGCTCTATATTCTCTTGGTAGGTTATGGATAGAAAGTTTGAGAATTGACGATGCCAATCTCATACTGGGTTTGAGATTGAATATCTGGACAAGCTTGGCCTTAATTGCTGTCTCAACAGCTCTACTACTCAAAAGAAATCTGCAACGTCATTCGCGCACAAAACACAATATCGAACCGCTCGAGAGATAGTATTTCTACATGGAAATTGCCGACCAGCAAAATGGCGTAGAGGCGCATCGCGCCCACCGAGCAGGCTGGCTTCGCGCCGCAGTACTTGGCTCAAATGATGGGTTAGTTTCGACCGCATCGTTGATGATCGGAATTGTCAGCGCGGGTAAAAATGATTTAGTAATCACAGCTGGAATTGCGGCGATTGCAGCCGGCGCGATGTCTATGGCGGTAGGCGAGTACGTATCAGTAAAGTCACAGAACGATATTGAAAAATCTGATAGAGAACTTGAAATTCGCCAATTAGCGCAAGATCCGAATGGTGAATTAGAAGAACTAACTCAGATTTACGAGTCACGTGGCATCTCAAGACATTTAGCTGAACAGGTCGCCAAAGAACTTCATGAAAAAGATGCACTAGCAGCACATCTTCGCGATGAATTAGGCCATCACGATGCCACTAGAGCTAGACCAATCCAAGCTGCAGTAGCTTCGGCGCTCAGTTTCACCGCCGGTGGGCTAATTCCGTTCCTCGGCGCGTTTGCTCCAAGCCTTGGCGGAAAGGCGCTTTCGATAATTGCTACTACTTTTGTGGGATTAATAATTGCTGGGGTAATCAGCGCAAAGACTGCTGGAGCCAGCGTAACGAAGACTACTTTTCGAATACTTACGGGTGGCGCACTGGGAATGGCCATTACAGCCGGAGTCGGTCAACTCGCACATATCTCCGGAATTTAAAGCAATTTATTCAATTTCATCTACTTGATAGACTAAGCCCGTATTTAAGACATCGCCGTCTTTGATTAATTCTGTTTTGGAGCGAGGTTAATTTTGCGAAGAGCAAAAATCGTATGCACCCTTGGTCCTGCCGTAAGTTCTGACGAAAAAATTTCTCAACTAATTTCAGCCGGTATGAACGTGGCTAGATTGAATCTTTCTCACGGCGATCAGAGCGAACATTTACAGAGGTTAGTGGCGGTACGAAAAGCAGCTGAAACTGCGGGCGTTGCGGTGGCAATCATGGCCGATTTACAGGGGCCAAAAATTCGACTCGGAAAATTTACCGCGGGCTCCCATAATCTTGAGATTGGTGATTTGCTGACTATTACTACCGATGAAGTTGAAGGAACAAAAAATCTTGTAGGAACCACCTACAAGGGTTTACCTGGTGACTGCAAGCCTGGCGATTTATTGTTGATTGATGATGGTCGCGTCGTCGTTGAAGTTACAAAAGTAGAAAAGAATTTAGTTCAAACTAAGTGTCTAGAAGCTGGGCAAATCTCAAATAGCAAAGGTATTAATCTTCCAGGCGTGGCTGTGTCCGTGCCGGCGATGTCGGAAAAGGACGAGTCCGATTTAAGGTGGGCGCTCCGATCAGGAGTTGATTTGATTGCGCTCTCGTTTGTCAGAAGCGCAGATGACATTAAAGCCGTACACGCAATCATGAACGAGGAGGGAGTTTTCCGACCTGTGATTGCGAAAATTGAAAAACCGCAAGCTGTCGAAAATTTGAACTCAATTATTGATGCATTCGACGGAATCATGGTGGCTCGTGGAGACCTTGGCGTTGAAATGCCAATTGAAGAGATCCCGTTGGTACAGAAAAGATGCATAACTATGGCGAGGGAACAAGCTAAGCCTGTGATTGTCGCAACTCAGATGTTAGATTCAATGATTTCCAACTCTCGTCCCACTAGAGCTGAGGCAACAGATTGTGCCAATGCAGTTTTAGATGGCGCTGACGCACTCATGCTATCTGGAGAGACTAGCACTGGAAATTTCCCAATCGAATCCGTGCAGACGATGGCTAGAATTATTGAAAAGACAGAAACTGACGCGCTGCATTTAATTCCACATCTTCTACACAACCCGAGAACCAAAGGTGGCGCTATCACAAAAGCGGCTTCCGAGGTGGGTCAAGTTATTGGTGCAAAAATGTTAGCTACATTTACCAAGTCCGGTGATTCCGCACGAAGGATGTCTAGATTGCGATCCAGCATCCCAATAGTGGCTTTAACTCCCGATGAGAATACTTATCGTCAATTGGCACTTTCTTGGGGAGTTGAATCAATGCTGACGCCATTGGTAGAAACTACTGATCAAATGGTTAAGCAAGTAGATGCAATTCTCTTGGAAACTAAAAGAGTAAATCGAGGCGAATCAATAATGATCGTTGCGGGTTCGCCACCAGGAATTCCTGGTTCCACTAACGCGATGCGGGTACACAATATTGGCGACGCCGTAGGTGGCATCGCCCCGGCCTATCGCTAAACTTCCCCCGCGCCTCGGTACTCCAACGGTAGAGAGGACGGTCTCAAAAACCGTATAGTGTCGGTTCGAATCCGACTCGAGGCACAAAAAGGTTAAGTAATGTCTATGACAAGAATTCTCATCGCCGAAGATGAAACCTTAATTCGTATGGATTTGTCCGAGATGCTGAAGGAAGCTGGCTATGAAGTTGTTGGCGAAGCCACGGACGGCTTAGAAGCGATTGAATTGGCAAAACAACTTAAGCCAGATCTTGCGATTTTGGATGTGAAAATGCCGAAACTTGATGGAATTTCTGCTGCTTCAGAAATTATTTCAATCTGTCCTACTCTAATGCTTACTGCATTTAGTCAGAGAGAATTGGTAGAACGAGCCCGCGATGCCGGAGTTATGGGTTATGTAGTAAAACCATTCACGATTGCCGATCTAATTCCAGCAATTGAAATCGCCTTTAGCAGGTTTATTGAATTGAGTAAGTTGAGAGATGAAATTTCAGATCTCAGTGAGAGACTAGAGACTCGAAAATTGCTGGATCGTGCAAAAGGCGTTCTGATGCAAACTTTAAATCTCTCCGAAGTACAGGCGTATCAATGGATTCAAAAAACTGCGATGGACCAGAGAATTTCTATGAAGGAATTGGCTCTTGGAATTTTAGATCCAAAATTAATTAAGAACGATCCGCCAAAATCAGGCAGGTAATACGGGCCGTACAAGTTCTTTCACCTTTATCGTTAGTGATTTCAACTTGGTAGCAACAGAGAGTTTTACCTAATGAAATTGCGGTGGCAACCCCGGTAACTAGCCCGCTGGTAGCTGATTTATGGTGCGTAGCATTTATATCCACGCCAACGATTTTGCGCGTTGGGCCGGCATGTAATTGAGTGCCGATAGAGCCAAGACTTTCTGCGAGCACAACGCTCGCGCCGCCATGCAAAAGCCCGATTGGCTGAGTGTTTCCCTCGACGGGCATGGTTGCAACTAATTTCTCCGGCGATACTTCAAGAATTTCTATTCCCATCTTTTCGGCTAGAGCGCCCCCACCACGTTCCTGCAAAATCCTCATGAAATCATTCATGTCTTTATTGTAGATGGAGATGAGTGCGCCATCTAGGATTGCTGTGACGATGAAACCACGCATTTTGCTTATCGACGGCCACTCGCTGGCATATCGAGCTTTTTACGCCCTTCCTGTTGAGAACTTTTCAACCAGCAGCGGTCAACCGACCAATGCCATCTACGGTTTTGCGTCGATGCTGATAAATCTAATTCGTGATGTGAAACCTACTCACGTCATAATCGCTTTTGATGTTTCTAGAAAAACCTTTCGAACCGAAGTTTTTCCGGAATACAAAGCCAATCGGGCAGCCACTCCGGACGAATTCAGATCTCAACTCTCATACATCAGCGAATTGGTTAACGCCTTTCAGATTCCAAGTTTTGAGGTGCCGGGTTTCGAAGCCGATGACGTGATTGCTTCAATTGTCGAAAAATCTCCTACGAGCGCGGAGATTCTTATCTGTACCGGAGATCGAGATGCTTTCCAGCTAATCTCGAAAAATGTAACCGTCCTTTACCCGAAAAAAGGCGTTACGGATCTTTCTCGAATGTCACCTGATGTTTTGCAGGAGCGATATGGATTAACACCTAAGCAGTATCCGGATTACGCGGCTCTTAGGGGTGATCCCAGCGACAACCTGCCATCAATTCCGGGAGTAGGAGAGAAGACGGCTGCTAAGTGGATTATCGAATTCGGTAATCTTGAGAATTTAATCAATCACATCTCAGAAATAAAGGGGAAGGTTGGTGATTCACTTCGTGCAAATCTAAATATTGTTCTGAAGAACCGAGAACTTACCGAATTGCGAAAAGATGTCCCAATCGATTTCCATTTTGAAGAATTGATTTGGCAAGGTGTCGATTATGCGAAAATTAACCGCTTATTTGAAGAGTTGGAAATAAAGGCGTTGCGAGAACGAGCGAGAGCGCTGGTTCCTGATCATATTGAATCCGAATCCTCAATTACTGATAACGCTATAGAGATTAAAAACCAAAAGATCAGCGAATGGAGAGAGCTTTCTTCTGGGGAATTTATAGACGCTTTGAGTCCAGAGAAAAAAGTTGCTGCGATGCTACTAAATGGAAACCTATATGTGGTTACCTCGAAAGGCGCTGCAATATCCACAGGCGTTGCACCGGGATTGCTTAATGAGAAGGTTGTTATAACTCATGGCGCTAAAGAATTTATTAAGTCGGATATAGGTGGTGAAATTAGATTTGATGCAGAAATTGCGGCCTATCTAATTAATCCAGGCACTAGAGATTTAGATTTGCCTGCAATTGCACGGAGGTACCTAGACATTGAATTCCAATCTTCGAATCCGGATCTCTTTACAGACTCCCTAGAACCAAGTCATATCTCCGCGCTATTCGAACTCGAAGAGCGCTTAATTCTGGAGATGAAATCACGTGACCTTTTGAACCTTTTTGAAAAGCTTGAAATGCCGACCATGGTCTTACTCGCACTGATGGAGAAGATTGGCATTGGGGTTGATAAGGATTATTTGCTGAAGCTGAGAGCTGAATTTTTGAATATCGAAGAGAATGCAATAAAAGCGGCTCACAAGGAGGCCGGTGAAGAATTTAATCTTTCATCTCCAAAACAACTCCAAGTCTTACTATTTGAGAAGTTAAAACTGCCTAAAACCAAGCGAATCAAAACGGGATATAGCACCGATGCGGAATCTCTGGAGTGGTTATTCAATACGACTAAACATCGTGTTCTGGAGAACATATTGAAGACTCGAGAATTCGCGAAATTACGCACAACAGTAGATGGACTTTTAGAATGTGTAAAAGTAGATTCACGCATACATACCAGTTTTCAGCAGACCGTGACTGCCACAGGAAGACTCTCTTCAATAAACCCAAATCTGCAAAATATTCCGATTCGTAGTGAAGAAGGAAGACGAATTCGAGAGGTATTCGTAGCTCAAGCACCTTACCCACAGCTTATGACTGCCGACTATAGCCAGATTGAAATGCGCATTATGGCCCACTTGTCACAAGATGAGGGATTACTAACCGCCTTTGCGGAAGGAGAAGATTTACACAAAACAGTTGCAGCACAAGTTTTTGGAGTTTCGGTTGCAAAGGTAGATGAAGATATGCGACGCCAGATTAAAGCCATGTCCTATGGATTGGCGTACGGTCTTTCATCATTTGGTTTAGCGCAACAACTGGACATTCCACCTAATGAAGCCAGTGCGTTGATGGATCGCTATTTCCTCAGATTCGGTGGAATTCAAAGATATTTGAAGGAAGTTGTTCGAATAGCTCGGGAAAAAGGATTCACCGAGACGATCATGGGGCGAAGGCGTTATCTACCTGATCTAAACCATGAGAATCGGCAACGTCGTGAAATCGCAGAGCGGATGGCGCTCAATGCTCCAATACAAGGTTCAGCTGCTGACATAATTAAAGTTGCAATGATTCGAGTTGCTGATGCCATGAAACAGAATGGAATGAATTCGAGGCTCCTGCTCCAAGTCCATGATGAGTTGATATTCGAAGTTGCTGTTGACGAGAGTTCGATTTTAGAGAAACTGGTGCGTGCAGAGATGGGAGCCGCATATCCTTTGAAAGCGCCGCTAGACGTAAACGTTGGTTTTGGTCGAAATTGGCACGAAGCTGCTCACTAATCCACGAATTGACCCGAATACTGCCCGGAAAGTACTCTTCGGTTCCTTGCTTTGGGAGCTTGCATCGCCTAAGACCTAGTAGGAAATGCCCAATTGGAGTCGGCCCCTGAGCATGCCCTACTAGTGCAGTAAACCTTGGAGAATCTTGTCCACTCAAATTTCAATTAATGATGTTGGTTCCGCCGCCGAATTTTTAGCAGCCATTGAAGGCACAATCAAGAATTTTAATGACGGAGATCTAGTCTCCGGAATTGTCGTACAAGTTGACCGTGATGAAGTACTTCTAGATATTGGATACAAGACCGAAGGTGTAATTCCATCTCGAGAGTTATCAATTAGAAATGACTTGGACCCAAGCGAACTAGTCAAAGTTGGCGAACGTATAGAGGCTCTAGTTCTTCAAAAAGAAGATAAAGAGGGTCGCCTAATTCTCTCGAAGAAGCGTGCTCAATACGAAAAGGCTTGGGGCGAAATTGAAGGTAAGAAAGAACGAGATGAAGTAGTTGTTGGAACCGTTATTGAAGTTGTAAAAGGTGGCTTGATAGTTGATATCGGACTACGAGGATTTCTCCCGGCGTCTTTGGTTGAGATGCGTAGAGTTCGTGACCTTTCTCCTTATATCGGCAAGCAAGTTGAAGCGAGAATTATCGAACTTGATAAGAATCGAAACAATGTAGTTTTATCGCGTCGCGCTTATCTTGAGCAGACACAATCAGAATCACGCACTACCTTCCTGAACCAACTTCAAAAAGGACAGGTTCGTACTGGCGTCGTGTCATCAATCGTGAACTTCGGAGCGTTCGTAGATTTGGGTGGCGTTGATGGACTTGTTCACGTATCTGAACTCTCTTGGAAACATATCGATCACCCCGGAGAAGTTGTCGAAGTTGGCGATGAGGTAACAGTAGAAGTCCTTGAGGTAGATTTTGAAAGAGAACGAGTTTCTCTCTCCTTGAAAGCAACACAAGAGGATCCTTGGCAAGCATTCGCAAGAACTCACACCATTAATCAGGTCGTTCCTGGTGAAGTAACCAAGCTGGTACCTTTCGGCGCCTTCATCAAGGTTTTTGATGGAATCGAAGGTTTGGTACATATTTCAGAACTGGCAGAGCGACATGTTGAAATTCCGGAACAGGTTGTCCAGGTCGGCGATCAACTATTTGTCAAAATTATCGATATCGATCTTGAGCGACGCCGTATTTCACTCTCACTAAAGCAAGCCAATGAAGGTCAGGATGTTCCAGTAGAAGCATTTGATCCAACTCAATATGGCATGCCTGCGCGCTACGATGAAAACGGTAACTTCATTTACCCAGAGGGTTTCGATCCTCAAACTCAAGAGTGGCAACCTGGTTTTGAAGCGCAACGTGAAGCCTGGGAGCGACAATACGCAGAAGCGCAAGCGCGATTCCTCGCACACAAAAAACAGAAGTCAGAGGCTCAAGCAGCCGATGCTGCAGCCGCTGCCTCTGCACCTGTGCAACCAGACGAACCAACCGCCTAAAGATGTTGGGTTTTCCTAACCTCTAAATAATTTAGGAGTCGAGCCATGCTCTCGATAGCGCTGACCGGTGGTATCGGTGCGGGAAAATCGCTGGTTGCTGAGATGTTTGCAGAGCTAGGTGCGATCTGTATCGATTCTGATCAGCTGGCTCGTGAAGTTATTGAACGTGGCAAACCTGGATTTGATGAGGTTATTGCACGATTTGGTGATGAAGTCTTAGTCGACGGTGAAATTGATCGCTCAAAGTTGGCTGCAATTATTTTTCAAAATGTAGACGCCCGACGGGATTTAGAGAACATCATCCATCCAAAAGTTCGCGAACTTGCCGCAAAAATTACCTCTCGAGCAGGTGAGAATGCAGTTGTTATAAATGAGATTCCCCTGCTTTTCGAAACCAACGGACGAGATAGATTCGACTTAGTCATAACCGTGGAAGCACACATAGATGATCGACGCACAAGATTACTTACGCGAGGCCTTAAGGGTTATGAGATTGAAAAACGAATTGCGGCCCAAGCAAGCCGCGAAGAGAGGGAGTCCATCTCTGATTTTGTGATTGAAAACGATGGAGATATTTCAGATTTAGAGAAGAAAGTCTTAAGTATCTGGGAAAAAGAAATAAGGCCGCGCTTAACGAAATGAGTAGAGTCGCAACTTCAACACCTCGAGCAGATAAGCCTTTTAAAGTAATCAGCGAATTTAAACCTGCAGGAGATCAACCAACCGCTATAGCTGAACTAACCGAAAGGGTTGAACGCGGCGATCGTGACATCGTGCTTCTCGGTGCTACCGGCACTGGAAAGTCGGCAACAGTTGCTTGGTTGATCGAGCAAGTTCAGAGACCAACCTTAGTTTTGGCTCCGAATAAAACCTTGGCTGCCCAACTTGCAAACGAGTTCAGAGAATTGATGCCAGAAAATGCCGTTGAATATTTCGTCTCTTATTACGACTATTATCAACCAGAAGCTTATGTTCCACAAACGGATACCTTCATTGAGAAAGATGCATCTGTAAATTCCGAAGTCGAGAGATTACGTTACTCGGCTACGTATTCGCTATTAACGAGACGTGATGTGATTGTCGTAGCAACGGTCTCCTGTATTTACGGACTTGGTACTCCTCAAGAATATATCGATCGAATGATTCGAATCGGAGTGGGGGATTCAATTGAAAGAAATATTTTGCTAAGAAAATTTGTCGAGATACAGTACAAGCGAAATGACGTCGCATTTGAAAGAGGAACCTTTCGAGTACGAGGCGATACTGTCGAAATCATTCCGGTATACGAAGAGTTAGCGATTAGAATTGAAATGTTTGGAGATGAAATCGAGAGATTGACGACTCTTAATCCCTTAACGGGCGAGATTGTTAGCGATGTCAAAGAAGTCTTTATCTTCCCGGCTACTCACTACTCAGCTGGTCCGGAGACAATGAAACGAGCGATGGCGAATATCGAAACTGAGCTAGCCGAGCGGCTCAAGGAATTAGAGAGTCAGAATAAACTGCTGGAAGCGCAACGCTTGCGGATGCGAACCCAGTTTGATTTAGAGATGATGGCACAGCTGGGCTTTTGTTCGGGAATTGAAAATTACTCAAGGCATATTGATGGTCGAGCATCTGGAAGCGCACCGAGTTGCCTCCTCGATTACTTTCCGGAGGATTTTCTCTGCGTTATTGATGAATCGCACATCACCGTGCCTCAAATTGGAGCAATGTACGAGGGTGACGCCTCGAGAAAGCGAACATTAGTAGAGCATGGCTTTAGATTACCTAGCGCTCTTGATAATCGACCGCTTAAATTCAATGAATTCTTAGAACGAACTCCGCAAAAGGTATATCTCTCTGCAACCCCAGGTCCTTATGAAATTGATAAATCTAATGGCTCCTTCGTAGAACAAGTGATTCGGCCAACGGGATTGGTAGACCCACAAATAATTGTTAAACCTACTAAGAATCAAATTGATGATTTAATGAATGAGATTAAGTTACGTGCAGATAGAAATGAGAGAGTCCTTGTTACGACACTAACCAAGAAGATGGCGGAAGATCTCACAGATTACTTCGCGAATAACGGAGTCAGAGTGAGATACCTCCATTCCGAGGTCGATACATTGAGGAGAGTCGAACTGCTCCGAGAATTGCGTAAAGGCGAATACGATGTGCTGATTGGTATAAATCTTCTACGAGAAGGATTAGATCTTCCGGAAGTTTCACTTGTTTCAATATTGGATGCTGATAAAGAGGGATTCCTACGATCGACCAGATCACTTATTCAAACAATTGGACGCGCAGCTAGAAACGTTTCAGGTGAGGTGCATATGTACGCCGATAATCTCACTGATTCCATGCGTAACGCCATAGATGAAACTAATCGTCGTCGAACCAAGCAAGAGAACTACAACCGGGATATGGGTATTGATCCAACGCCATTGCGTAAACGAATTGCTGATATCACAGATCTAATCGAAAAAGAGAGTTTAGATACGGCACAAGTAGTTTCCTCAAATGGGCGCGGTGTCAGTGAGACGCCAGTTGGCGTTCATGCGAAGTCGCTCGTAGCCTTGCCTCGTGCTGAACTTCTAGGTTTGATTGAGTCTCTTACCCAACAGATGCGAAGTGCCGCAGAGCAATTGCAATTCGAATTAGCAGCGAGACTAAGAGATGAGATTAGAGAATTAAAGAAGGAGTTGCGCGGAATGGATGAGGCGGGTCATTGATGAGCGCAGACCGATTGATAGTAAGAGGCGCACGTGAACACAATCTAAAGAATGTATCTTTAGATTTACCAAGAAATTCGCTAATTGTCTTTACTGGACTTTCTGGTTCCGGAAAATCCTCACTGGCTTTCGACACCATATTTGCGGAGGGGCAACGTCGCTACGTTGAATCACTGTCAGCCTATGCTCGACAATTCTTAGGACAAATGGATAAACCTGATGTTGATTTTATTGAAGGGCTTTCACCAGCAGTCTCTATTGATCAAAAATCTACTAATCGCAATCCCAGATCCACAGTCGGAACGATTACCGAGGTATACGACTACCTACGCCTACTTTTTTCAAGAGCAGGAAAACCTCATTGCCCAAAGTGTGGCAAACCAATAACTAAACAGACCCCACAAAATATTGTCGATCAAATTTTGGCCTTGCCAAATGAAACGCGATTCCAAGTTTTAGCTCCCATGATTCGTTCGAGAAAGGGTGAGTTTGCAGATCTATTTAAAGATCTCCAAGCACAAGGATATGCGCGGGCTCGAGTCGATGGTGTCACTATTCAACTCAGCGATCCTCCCAAACTAAAGAAACAAGAGAAACATACAATCGAAGTAGTCATTGATCGACTTGTCGCAAAACCTGAATCCCAGCAACGATTAACAGATTCGATTGAAACAGCGCTAAAACTAGCGAATGGCATCGTCACTCTGGAGTTTGTGGACGCAAAAGGAAAAGAAGAAAATGAGCGGACCTATAGCGAATTACTAGCCTGCCATGATTGCGGTATATCCATTCAAGAGATGGAACCTCGATCCTTCTCATTCAACTCACCATTTGGGGCTTGTCCGGAATGCACGGGAATTGGATCTAAATTAGAAGTTGATGAGGAATTAATAATTCCAGATGACAGTATTTCAATCAGTGAAGGCGCGATTGCTCCCTGGGCTGGAGGGCAGAGCGCCGACTATTTCAACAATCTCCTAGAGGCCTTAGCAAAAGACATCAAATTCTCCATGAATACCCCTTGGTCAAAATTATCTGCAAAAGCCAAGGAGGCAATACTTAATGGATACGACTACGAAGTGCATGTCAAATATCGCAATAGATACGGCAGAGTTAGAAGTTACTCGACAGGATTCGAAGGTGTCATTCCATTTATCGAGCGACGGCACGGTGAGACAGAAAGTGATTACAGTCGCGAAAAATATGAAGCATATATGCGCGAAACTCCCTGTGCAGTTTGTAAGGGCACACGCCTAAAACCTGAGGTTCTAGCAGTGACTCTGGCGGATAAGAACATCGCGGAAATCTGTGAGCTATCAATTGAAGACTGTGCAAAATTTTTGAAGGAAATCAAACTGGGTGCTCGCGAAGCAAAGATTGCCGAAAGAGTTATGAAGGAGGTGAATGCCAGGCTCGGGTTTCTTTTGGATGTTGGTTTGGAGTATCTAACTCTGGCCAGACCCGCGGCGTCGCTTTCAGGTGGAGAAGCACAGCGAATTCGCTTGGCAACTCAAATTGGGTCCGGTCTAGTGGGAGTTTTATATGTTCTCGATGAACCCAGCATCGGTTTACATCAGCGAGACAATAAAAGATTAATTGAAACACTTACTCATTTGCGAGATCTTGGAAATACACTGATAGTCGTCGAACATGATGAGGAGACGATCAGAACTTCTGACTGGATCGTAGATATTGGTCCGGGAGCAGGCGAACACGGAGGCGAGATAGTTGTTTCGGGAAATCTAGATGAACTCATCAATTCCAAAAAATCTATCACAGGCGCGTATATTTCTGGAAGAAGTGAGATAACTACTCCAAAGAAGCGACGTCCCGTAGATCCGAAACGCGTACTAACTGTTAAAGAAGCAAAAGAAAATAATTTAAAGGGTATAGATGTCCAATTCCCGCTAGGACTATTTGTCTCCGTAACTGGCGTAAGCGGTTCAGGCAAATCCACTTTAGTAAATGACATCTTGTATTCCGTACTAGCAAACAAACTGAACGGTGCTCGAATAGTTCCTGGCCGGCATCGAACTATTACTGGGATTGATCAATTGGATAAAGTGGTGCACGTTGACCAATCTCCAATTGGCCGAACTCCACGATCTAATCCCGCTACATATACAGGTGTATTCGACAAGATTCGAGCTCTTTTCTCGGAGACGAGCGAGGCGAAAATTCGTGGCTATCAACAAGGGCGATTCTCATTTAATGTTAAAGGTGGCCGCTGCGAGAATTGCGCTGGCGATGGCACCATAACAATCGAAATGAATTTCTTACCGGATGTGTATGTTCCGTGCGAGGTCTGCCATGGCGCTAGATATAACCGCGAAACTTTAGAGGTTCACTACAAAGGTAAAACCATTGCAGAAGTTCTTGATATGCCCATTGAGCGAGCAACTGAATTTTTTGAGTCCATCCCGGCAATACATAGATTCCTAAAGACATTATGTGATGTTGGTCTGGGATACGTAAGACTTGGCCAATCAGCCCCTACGTTATCCGGTGGTGAAGCGCAACGAGTGAAACTTGCAACCGAATTACAACGTAGATCTACCGGACGGACTATTTACGTTTTAGATGAACCAACTACAGGTTTACATTTTGAAGACGTTAGAAAGCTTTTGGGAGTTTTACAACGACTTGTAGATAGCGGCAATACCGTCGTCGTGATTGAACATAATCTTGACGTTATCAAGTGTGCAGATTGGATTATCGATTTGGGTCCTGAAGGTGGCTCAGGCGGGGGAACCGTAGTTACGGAAGGAACTCCAGAGACTGTGGCGAAAAATTCAAAGAGCTACACCGCAAAGTTTCTTGCACCTATTTTGAAAAAGTAATATGGCCGATCCAAAGGACTACCGCCCATCTAACATTCCAGATGAGCCAGGTGTATATAGATTTTTTGATAAGTCGGGAAAAGTAATTTATGTTGGAAAGGCGAGATCACTCAAAAATAGAATTAACTCCTACTTTCAAAATAACCTCCCGGAAAAAACCTATCGCATGGTTCATGCTGCCGAACGCGTAGATTGGACCGTTGTAGAGAGCGAAGTTGCAGCTTTACAACTTGAATTCAGTTGGATCAAAGAAGAAAACCCACAATTTAATGTGCAGTTCAAAGATGATAAGTCTTACCCATATTTAGCTATTAGCGTGAAAGATGAAGTTCCAAGAGTATTTGTAACTCGTAGACAGAAGCAGAGGGGGATTAAATACTATGGCCCTTATGCGCATGCTTGGGCGTTGCGTACGACATTCGATTTAATAATTGAGACTTATCCGGTTCGATCTTGTTCTACAAGCAATTATGAGCGAGCGCAGAAATCTAAACGGCACTGCTTACTAGGGGATATCGGAAAGTGTTCGGCGCCTTGCGTAGGAAGAATATCGTCGGTTGAACATAGAGAACTTGTAAATCGACTCATTGAATTTATGGATTCCGGAAATGAGGATATTGAAAAGCACCTGAGAGTTGAGATGGAGAGAGCTTCGGCCGCTGAAGATTTCGAAAGAGCCGCAAAATTAAGAGATAAGTTACGAGGATTAGAAGTTGCACATGAATCTAGTGAAGCCTCAATCTCAGATAGCATTTCGGCAGATTTCATTGCGATACATGAAGATATCACTCATTCTGCCGCTTCCATCTTTCGGGTAAGGAAAGGGCGAGTTGTTGGATCGCGGTCTTGGATCATAGATAGATCGAATCTGGTCGAAGAAACAGATATCGCAAGTGCGGCACTTGAAATGATTTATCGGGATTTTGAGATACCAAGTGAGATAGAACTTAACCTAAAAGTTTCGGAATTCAGCGAATTAGAAGCCTTTTTGGGGGAGCGAGCGGGACGAAGAGTGAAATTAAATCAGCCTTCCAGGGGAGAGCGACTGGAAATCCTCGATGTCGTTCGCAGAAATGCGCAGCAAGCTTTGATTCAATTCCTGAGTAAGCGCTCGAATGACGCTGCCGTTGCTGGAAGAGCGTTGGAGGAGCTCGCTAATGCATTAGAAATGGAAGAACTGCCTCTTCGAATTGAGTGTTTTGATATCTCAAATATTCAAGGAACTTCCGTCGTAGCTTCAATGGTCGTCTTTGAAGATGGCCAACCAAAGAAGAGCGATTATCGAAGATTTGGTATTGAGGATAAAGAGAAATTTGATGATACGAGAGCTATGAATCACGTTGTCACAAGGCGTTTCAAACGTTTTCTCGCAGAAAGAGATTTGGTTGATCTAGAAGGTGCTGTTAGACCGAAATTCGCCTATCCACCACAACTTCTCATTGTCGACGGTGGCAGAGGTCAGGTAAATGCTGCCGCAAGAGCTCTGGCAGATTTAGGAATTACAAATGTAACGCTAGTTGGTCTAGCGAAAAGGCTCGAAGAGATCTGGTTTCCAGATCGCGCTTACCCTGTAATTCTGCCTAGAAATAGTGAGGCGCTCTATCTGGTTCAGCGGATTCGCGACGAAGCTCACCGATTCGCAGTCACATTTCATCGATCTAAACGTTCTCGATTAATGCTCGAATCGCTATTGGATGAAATTTCGGGTTTGGGAGAAAGTAGAAGAGCCGCTTTGATGCAACAGTATGGCTCTATTGCAGCGCTACGAAAAGCTTCAGCTGCGGAGATTGCGGCAGTCCCTGGCATAGGTCCAAAACTTTCCGAGTTGATTGTATCCGCGCTTCAAAATAGCGAATCAGTCTCACACGTCGATGCTAGAACTGGTGAGATCATCGAACATCCTTGACATAGATAGCATGATGGGGCCATGGCTCGAGAAGTAGTAGTAATTACGGGAATGAGTGGAGCAGGGCGCTCGACCGTGGCGCACTCAATGGAAGATGCAGGTTGGTACGTAATCGACAATCTTCCCCCTCAACTACTCACATCTGTTATTAAGATGACGGAGCACACCGAGGATTCCATAGCGGTTGTTATTGATGTCCGAGGAAGACAATTTTTTGATGACCTCAATCAGTCACTCGCCGACGTTGTGGAGTATGGTGTATCTAGAAAAATAGTTTTTGTTGATGCCTCAGATGACGTGTTAATTCGAAGGTTTGAATCGTCCAGGAGGCCACACCCACTACAAGGAAATGACAGGATTCTAGATGGAATAGATAGAGAGCGCGCTAAATTAAAAGAATTACGCGCTGGCGCAGATCTCGTAGTTGATACTTCGCAATTAAATATTCACCAACTGGAGCGAAAGATTAACGAACTATTCCAGAGCGGATCATTGGCTGCCCTGAAGGTAAATATTCTATCTTTCGGTTATAAATTCGGAATTCCTGCAGACGCGGATTTAGTTATGGATTGCAGGTTCATCCCCAATCCCCACTGGCAAATAGAACTCAGGCCAAAAAATGGTTTGGATCAAGAAGTTCGCTCTGCAGTTTTGGGAGCCGCCGAAGTTCCCGAGTTCCTCAATCGATATGTTTCTATGTTTGAAAGCATCGCAGCTGGATATTTACGAGAAGGTAAAAAATTTATCACTTTAGCTATTGGGTGTACGGGCGGTAAACATAGAAGCGTAGCAATCGCCGAAGAACTTGCAGATAGATTGAACGGCAAATCACTCTCTAGTGATGTTCAAGTTTCCGCCCATGCAATCCATAGAGATTTAGGCAGGGAACGTTGATTGCTCAGCCAAAGATCGTCTCATTTGGAGGAGGCCACGGTCTTGCTGCAACGCTAAGTGCGCTACGAACCGTTTCCGAGAATTTAACAGCAATAGTGACGGTTGCTGATAACGGGGGATCAAGCGGACGGCTGCGCGCAGAATTTAACTCCTTGCCACCTGGTGATCTAAGAATGGCATTGGCAGCGCTATGTGGTGATGATGAATGGGGAAGAAGCTGGGCAGATTTAATTCAGTATCGGTTTACATCAAACGGAGATTTAAATGGTCATGCCATGGGAAATCTTCTATTAGCCGCGTTATGGGATAGAGATGAAGACCCAATCAAAGGACTTGATCGAGTTGGCCAATTATTGAAAGTTGTTGGCCGCGTTTTACCGATGAGTCGTCAGCCCCTAGATATTCAAGGCAGATTTCGAACATGGGAAGGGATGCAAGTAGTTCGTGGCCAGAAAGAAGTTGCTCTCGCTAAAGGTGCGCTAGAAGAATTAAATTTAATCCCTGAAGACGCAGAACCTACTTATGAAGGTTTACGGGCGATCGCCGATGCAGATTATCTAACTATTGGTCCAGGTTCATGGTTCTCCAGCGTGATGCCGCATTTGATAATGGCGCCCCAAAGAGAAGCTATCTGTCAGTCAAAAGCTCGTAAAATTTTGATTCTCAATTTACCTTCTTCCGGGACAGAGCCCCTGGAGGAGCTGGGAGGAACTGGAGCAGCTCACCATCTCGAGGTAATTCGAAGATTTGCTCCTGGTTTCAAATGTGATTTTGCTATCGCCGATAAGGCGATTTCGGGCAATGAGCTAATTGAATTGCGTCGAATGACTGGTGAGATGGGCGGCGAACTCGTATTACGAGAGCTCGCCTTAACTTCTAGAAATGATCAACATGATCCAAAAAAATTAGCTCTCTGTTTTCGAGAAATTTTGAGCGCCGAGGTGATTAGATAACCCTCATGGCAATGACTGCTTCCGTTAAAGATGAGCTAAGTCGACTCTCGGTCTCCAAACCTTGCTGTAGGAAAGCTGAAGTCTCCTCAATTTTGCGCTTCGCCGGCGGCCTTCATCTCACCGCCGGAAAAATTATGGTTGAAATTGAACTCGACACAGCGCAAGCTGCCAGGAGAGTCAGAAAAGATATTGGTGATATTTACGGTCACGAATCAGATCTAGCGGTAATAAGCGCTGGCGGATTGCGAAAAGGAAGTCGATATCTAGTTCGAGTAATCAAAGATGGTGACGCATTGGCGCGCCAGACTGGATTGGTTGATTCAAATTCAAGACCGGTACGCGGCCTGCCACCTCAAGTAGTTTCAGCAGGCGTATGTGATGCAGAAGCGGCTTGGCGTGGCGCATTTCTTGCTCATGGTTCATTAACAGAACCTGGAAGATCATCAGCGCTAGAAATTACCTGCCCTGGTCCAGAGGCAGCGCTGGCACTAGTTGGTGCAGCTCGCCGACTTGGAATCACTGCAAAGGCTCGTGAAGTTCGCGGCGTAGATCGAGTAGTGATAAGGGATGGCGACGCTATCGGCGTTTTATTAACAAGGTTAGGCGCCCACGAAAGCGTTATGGCTTGGGAAGAACGCAGAATGAGAAGAGAAGTTAGAGCAACTGCAAATCGTCTCGCTAATTTTGATGATGCCAATTTGCGAAGATCAGCTCGGGCCGCAGTCGCAGCCTCAGCAAGAGTGCAGCGGGCTCTTGAAATTTTAGGCGATGAAATTCCAGGCCATCTTCGCGAGGCAGGAGAGCTACGAATTAATCATGGACAGGCAAGCTTAGAAGAATTAGGTTCGTTGGCATCACCGCCTATGACAAAGGACGCGATTGCCGGAAGAATTCGTCGCTTACTGGCGATGGCAGATAAACGCGCTTCTGAGTTGGGAATCCCTGATACCGAGGCTGGTCTAACTCCTGACCTACTCGGCTAAAAATAAGAATTTCAGTTACTAAGCACTGATAGACTTCGGCCTTCGCCACGACGCTGTGGCCCAAGTTTCGTAAATTTTCGAATGATGAGGATTGTTCAATGGTGAAGGTTGGAATCAATGGTTTTGGCCGTATCGGCCGTAATTTTCTAAGAGCAGCGCTCGCCGCAAAGGCCCCTGTAGAAATAGTTGCGGTAAACGACCTTACAAGTATCGACACGCTAGCTCATTTGATTAAGTACGACTCAATCTTGGGTCGAATTGATCAAGAGGTAAGTTTCGATGATAACTCTTTAACTATTGGTGGAAAAAAGATACGCGTCTTTGCGGAAAAGGATCCAGCAGCGTTGCCTTGGTCTTCGGTGGGCGCTGACATCGTTATCGAATCGACTGGAAGATTTACCAAAGCTTCAGATGCTGCTAAACACTTAACTGGTGGAGCTAAAAAAGTCGTAATCTCGGCTCCCGCCACAGACGAGGATGTAACACTTGTTCTGGGTGTAAATGAAGGTTCATACGATCCGAAAAATCATAAAATAATCTCTAACGCTTCTTGCACCACAAATTGTTTAGCGCCTATGGCCAAGGTGCTTCATGAGAATTTTGGAATCGTCCGCGGATTTATGACCACGGTTCATGCATACACAAATGACCAAGTCATATTGGATTTCCCTCATAAAGATTTGCGAAGAGCGCGATCAGCAGCTACCAACATAATCCCAACCTCGACCGGAGCAGCAAAAGCGATCGGCCTGGTTCTACCGGAGTTAAAAGGAAAGTTAGATGGTTATGCGCTGCGAGTTCCAGTTCCTACCGGTTCCATCACAGATTTGACCGTAGAGGTCTCAAAAGAAACAACCGCGGCGGAAGTTAATTCAGTCATGAAAGCAGCGGCTGCCGGGCCACTTAAGGGGATTTTGCGATACACAGAGGATCCGATTGTTTCAACGGATATTGTGACTGATCCACATTCCAGCATCTTTGATGCGGGAATCACCAAGGTAATTGGAAATCAAGTAAAGGTTGCATCTTGGTATGACAATGAATGGGGTTACTCAAATCGCTTAGTAGATCTGATGGTTTTCATCGGGAAGACTCTCTAGCGCATTGCTCTCTGAATTTACCCCAACTCAAGTCGCCGGAAAACGAGTCTTTCTAAGGTGTGATTTAAATGTTCCACTTGATGGCGATCGAATCACCGACGATGGTCGGATAAAAGCTTCGCTGCCCACAATCAATTCGCTGCTTTCGGCCGGTTGCGGAATTGTCATTTGTGCCCACTTAGGACGCCCTAAAGGAGAGGTGAAGAAGGAACTTTCACTTGCACCAGTTGCAAATCGCTTAAGTGAATTGATCGGAAAGCCCGTTAAATTCATAACAACATCAATTGGCGAAGTTGCGGAAAAGGGCGTTCTTTCAACGGCTGTTGGGGAGATTACTCTCCTTGAAAACATTCGATTCAATCCCGCCGAAACTTCAAAGGATGAGAACGAGAGATTGGCCTTAGCTAAAGAGCTGGCAAAAGGCGTAGATTTCTATATCGGGGATGGTTTTGGCGCTGTCCATCGAAAGCACGCTTCGGTTTATGAACTTGCAAAACTACTTCCACATGCTGCCGGAAAACTTGTTGCCGCTGAAGTTCAAGTCCTGCAACAATTAATGGAGAGCCCAAAATTGCCATATATGGTGGTTTTAGGTGGCGCAAAAGTCTCGGATAAGATTGCTGTGATCAAGAATCTAATTAATAGAGTTAACCGAATTGCAATTGGCGGAGGGATGGTATTTACATTTTTAGCCGCGAAAGGGTACTCAGTCGGCAAGTCTTTGCTGGAATCAGATTCAATAGAACTTGTTAAGGAGATTCTCAGCACCGCAGAATCTCGCGGCGTCGAAGTTATTCTTCCGACCGATATTCTCGGCGCTCCCACATTCTCAGACCAACCAGCTTTGAGATTTCCTGTGGAATCGATCCCTGATGAAATTATGGGATTAGATATTGGGCCAGATAGCGCCAAGAATTTTGCCAACTCAATAACCTCTTCTCATACCGTGTTCTGGAATGGACCAATGGGAGTATTTGAGTTTTCTCACTTTGCTAACGGAACGAAGACCATCGCAAAGGCCCTAACTGAAGTAAGTGGGCTTTCAGTTGTCGGCGGCGGAGATTCTGCAGCCGCAATTCGCGCACTTGGATTTAAAGATGCTCAATTCGGCTATGTCTCGACCGGTGGCGGCGCTTCTCTCGAGTATCTTGAGGGCAAGAATCTCCCAGGCCTAGAAGCGTTGAGCAGTTAGGAAAATCAAGTGCGTCGCCCATTAATTGCTGGTAACTGGAAAATGAATCTAAATCATCTCGAAGCAATTGCAGTTACCCAGAAACTCGCTTATTCGCTTGAGGAGCGAGACTTTGACGCGGTAGATGTAGCGATATTTCCACCCTTCACAGATCTTCGATCGGTACAAACTTTGGTAGATGGCGATAGGTTGCGAATCTCCTATGGCGCCCAAGACGTTTCTCCCGAGAAATCAGGAGCCTTTACTGGTGACATTTCAGCAAGCATGTTGAAAAAACTCGACTGCACCTATGTCATTGTCGGCCACTCTGAACGTCGTGCGATTCATGGTGAGAGTGATGAATTACTAAATCGAAAATTACGTGCGGTTCTAAACAGTGAGATGCATCCAATTTTCTGTATCGGCGAAGCGCTAGAAATTCGAGAGAGCGGTCAACATGTCAGCTACGTAGTCGACCAGCTTAGGAATGGTCTTAAAGGACTGCATAAACCAGATTTAAAGAAAATTATTTTTGCGTACGAGCCAGTTTGGGCCATAGGAACCGGCAAGACCGCGACTCCAGAGGATGCGCAAGAGGTCTGTGCCGCAATCCGTAAAGAATTGATCAAGATTGGTAGTGAGGAGATTTCACAGAATGCGCGAATCCTTTACGGCGGTTCGGTGAAGTCAGCGAACATAGTTGAGATTATGAAGCAGGCGGATGTTGATGGTGCGCTAGTCGGAGGTGCCAGCCTAGAACCAGAAGAATTCGCCCGAATCTGTAAGTTCCATCGGGTCATATAGGAACTCGGAAGCGGTAAGATAGCGCTCTACAGGGAGGCACCAAATTGGCTTTAGCTCTTTCAATTCTGCTTGTCATTACCAGCGTGTTAATGGTTCTGCTGGTCTTACTCCATAAAGGTAAAGGGAGCGGATTATCCGATTTGTTCGGTGGCGGACTCTCTTCAACTTACGGCGGCTCATCTGTTGTAGAAAAAAACCTTGATCGAATTACTATCGTTGTCGGAGGTTTATGGTTTGCCTCTGTCATCGCGCTTGGTTTGGTTTTGAAGTAAAAAATAGAATTTTGTAATAAGACTAGGAGGAGATAAATGGCTGGCGGAAGCGCAATTCGTGGTTCGCGCGTTGGTGCAGGTCCAATGGGCGAAGCAGAACGCGGAGAGGCGATTGCTCGTTTTCGAATCTCTTATTGGTGCTTAAATGGACACGAAACGAAGCCATCGTTTGCAGATGATGGCACTGTAGCTATTCCAGAAGAATGGGATTGTCCGAGATGCGGTTTTCCTGCAGGTCGAGATAAAAACAACCCTCCTTCTCCATTAAAGAACGAGCCATATAAGACACACCTTGCATATGTGAAGGAACGTCGCACTGAAGCTGAAGCGAAGAAGATTTTAGAAGCCGCCCTCAAAAAGTTACGGGCCGACGAAGAAGATTAATTCTTTAAAGATTTTGCTGCCGACAAGAGGCGTTTGACTCCGCTATCGCTCTCTTTAAGGTGAACTCTAAAGAAGGGCAATTTTCTGTTTTCAAGAGCTTCCTGATCTCCAGCTGCTTGAGCTGAGATTAACTTTGAAAAACTAAACGCTTCACCGGGAACTTGAAGATCTGATGTGTAATGCGTCGTTATCTGTAGAAATAGACCGGTCGCTGGGCCACCTTTATGAAATTGTCCGGTTGAATGTAGAAATCGGGGACCCCAGCCGAATGTCACAGGTCGATTGGTAAGTTTTGCGAGAACCTCCCTTATCAAATGAATTTCACTAGATTTACGATTTAAGTAAGCCATCACGGCGATATATTCACTCGGAATTGCAAGGAATCTTCCGAAGAAATCTTCCAGGGAAGTTACCGGTGTTCCTCCAAAAAGTTGCACTTTTTCATCCTCAAAAATTGGGGGATTCTGCTTTGAATCTCGCTTGAGAATAGCTGCTGTTCGATCCTTGGCCTCAGCAACATTTGGTTGATTAAATGGATCAACATTTAGCAAGAAACATAGTAAGGCTGTTGTCCATTCCCAGAAAATAATCTGGGCGCCAAGAGGTCCATGGACTGATTTTGTATCCGCTTGCGAAAATGTAATTGTTTCGCCACTTTTTTGATTCACTATTACCGGCAAGACACCACGTCCATCTTTTCCAGTTGATTCTCCGATTAATTGCTCAATCCAATCGCCTAGACCGGGGATAGAGTCGGCATCATAAAATTCAGGAAATGGAGTGCTAGCCAACGCAGAAGCAACCTTGATTGGCTCGGAATTCGGTTGTGCGAAATTTTTAGCAGCGACTTCGGCGTCATCGAGAAGCACTGATACATCAATACCCAAGAGCGCTGCTGGCACCAGCCCAAAGGCACTTAGCGCGCTAAACCTGCCCCCAACTTTGGGATTAGCCAGAATTACTTTTATCCCGAGTGATTTTCCCTGCGCTTCAAGTGAACTTCCAGGATCAGTTACAAAAACAAAGTGATCGCTTGGGTTCTTTCCCAATTTTTCAATTTCTCGATGAAAAAATGCAAATTGAGATTTCGTTTCTATTGTTGTTCCGGACTTACTGGAAACAATGATGCAGGAATCAGCTATTCCGCCCGCCAATACTTTTGCGATTTGGTCGGGATCTGTGGAATCCAGTACTTCTAGCTGCTTTGAATAATGAGTCGCAATAACTTCGGGGGCGAGAGAAGAGCCTCCCATGCCACAGAGTATGAAACGCTTATGACCAAGTTCGCGGGACCAGGCCGAAAGCGCATCAAGTATCGGAAGAAGTTGGCGCGAGGTTTGGGGGAGATCAATCCAGTCGAGTCGTTGGGCTGCTTCATTTTCTGCAAGTTCGCCCCAAATGGTGTGGTCTTTTGCCGCCAGTCGAGGAGCAATCTCATTAAGCGACTCCCAATGATTGGAGCTCTGATCGAAGCCACGCGAATAAATCAATGCGTAACCTTTTCAACTACCGAGATGAGATTGAGCCAAGGTTTAATAAATTTCTCAATTCCCTCTTCCTCTAGTTTGTCAGCAACTTTTTCCATTTCGATTCCATTTTTCTCAAGTTCTGACATAATCATTTCGGAATCTAAATATTTGCCGGTAATCGAATCACCTTTGAAATTCTGCGAATTCGCAGCTGCTTCCAGAGTTGCCTCAGGCATTGTGTTTACTGTGTGTCGGGCGACCAATTCATTTACGTACATTGCAGGGTCATAGTTTGGGTCTTTAACTCCAGTTGAGGCCCAGAGTGGTCGTTGGATAGAAGCGCCGCTAGTAGCTAAATTTTTCCACTCCAATGACTCATACACCTCACTGAAATGTTGGTATGCCAGCCTGGCATTAGCAATAGCGCTTTTCCCAAGCAAACTTTCTAATTGGAGTTCTTTAAGCTGAGGATCAATTTCGGTATCAACGCGGCTAACGAAAAACGAAGCAACCGAGTGAATCCCCGAAACTGGCAATCCCGAAGACACTCGATCGGTTATCCCAGAAATGAAAGCCGCTAAAACTTCTTTATATCTTGCTACTGAGAATATGATTGTTACGTTTACGCTGATACCTTCGCTGATAAGTTGGCGAATTGCTGGTAGACCTTCTCTCGTGGCCGGAACCTTTATAAGTAAGTTCGGCATATTTACCTTTTCCCAAAGATAGCGGGCTTGCTTGATAGTGCTATCTGTATCTCTTGCAAATCGAGGGTCAACTTCAATACTTACTCGACCATCCACACCTTCACTTACTTCGTAAGTTCTTCGAAATATCTCGCATGCGTTTTTGACATCACTACAAGTAAGTTCTGCGATAATTTCTTCTGTATCCAAGCCCGCTTCACGGAATCGAAGAATATCTTCCTTGTAGAGAGGCGAACTCGATATGGCGCTTGAGAAAATAGCCGGGTTTGTAGTTACGCCGACAACATGACTCGCAGAGATTAATTCGGAAAGATGCTTGGCTTTACCCCCGGGAGTTAACCGCTCTCGAGATAAATCATCAAGCCATATTGATACGCCGGCATCTGATAGTTTCGAAAGAGACATCAGCGCGCCTTAGCGAGAGATTTCTCTGCAGCTTTTACAACTTGTGAGACTGTAAAACCAAATTCTTCAAATAATTTTGTATGTGATGCGGATGCACCGAAATGTTCAATCGAAACGCATTCACCTAGGTCGCCTACAAAACTATTCCAGCCCTGGCTTATTCCAGCTTCTACGCTTACACGTGCTTTAACTTCTTTTGGCCAGACTTTCTCACGGTATTCATCCGGTTGTTTGTTGAACCACTCCAGACAAGGAGCGCTAACTACCTGAACTCGCTCGCCTTTCGCGTTTAGCTCAGTTGCAGCTGCAAGAGCGAGCGCCACTTCAGAACCAGTCGCGATGATTAGTAGTGATGGATCTTTGGCCTCCAGCAAGATGTAGGCGCCCTTTGAAACTCCGTCTACGTCACCATAGGTTTTTCGATCTAGAACTGGGAGATTCTGCCTCGATAGCACTAATCCTGCGGGTTCTTTTCGGCGGAGAACTTCGCGCCAAGCCACGGAGACTTCATTCGCATCAGCCGGGCGAACAACATTTAGCCCGGGGATAGCTCGCAACGAGGCGAGATGCTCTATTGGTTGATGAGTTGGACCATCTTCGCCAAGTCCAATTGAGTCATGGGTCCAGATGAAAATAACGGGTAATTTCATCAGCGAACTAAGCCTGACCGCACCTCTCATGTAATCGCTAAAAACTAAAAATGTTCCTCCAAATGGGATTACTCCACCGTGTAGCGCCATACCGTTCAAAATTGCGCCCATCGCATGTTCTCGAATTCCAAAGAAGATATTTCTGCCGTAAGGGTTCGCATTCTTCATTGACGAACTTACGGGCAAGAACGAACCACCATTTTCAATAAAGGTGTTATTGCTTTCGGCTAGGTCAGCCGAGCCACCGATCAATTCAGGCAGAATTCGCGCTAAACCATTGATAACTTCCCCGGAGGCTTTTCTAGTTGCAACTTCTTTTCCAGCTTCAAAAAATGGTAAAGCATCCTCCCAATTCTTGGGTAGTTCGCGATTTTGAAGGCGTTTCAATAGTTCCGCTTTATCTGGATTTGCGCGCTGCCAACTATCTAGTTGTGACTGCCAATGATTCTTAAGTTCGATATTTCTCGTCATAACCTTTTCGACGTGGCTTCGAACTTCATTCGGGAAGTGGAACTTCTCTTCGGGCAGCCCCAATAATTTCTTGGTTGCGGCTATCTCCTCTTCGCCAAGTGCGGAACCATGTGATTTTGCGGTGTTCTTTGCTTTCGGTGCTGGCCAAGCTATGACGCTCTTCAACCTAATCAAAGTTGGTCGATTAATCTCCTGGCATGCCTGGGCCATCGCTTTTTCCAGCGAAACTTGATCCACATTGCCATCGCTTAGAGCAGCAACTTCCAAAACGTTCCATCCATATGCGCGATATCTTGCGCTCACATCTTCCGTGAATGCGTTATGTGTATCGCCATCAATAGAAATTCGGTTATCGTCATAGATCATCTTTAACGAACCGAGGGCTTGGGTTCCAGCCAGCGATGATGCTTCCGCGCTGACACCCTCTTGAATATCTCCATCGCTGCAAATGACCCAAACGTTGTGATCAAATGGACTGTTACCAATTTTCTCTTCTGGATCTAGTAGACCGCGCTTGAAACGTGCAGCCATCGCCAGTCCTACTGCATTTGCAATTCCTTGACCAAGCGGACCAGTAGTTGTTTCCACTCCGGGCGTATGACCATATTCAGGATGACCAGGAGTCTGCGAACCCCAAGTTCGAAAAGATTTTAGATCTTCGAGAGTTAGACCATATCCACTGAAAAGTAATTGGATGTAAAGAGTAAGTGAAGAGTGGCCGCAGGAGAGAACGAAGCGATCACGACCTATCCACGTTGGATCTTTTGGATCATGGCGGAGAAATCTTTGAAATAGTGTGTAGGCAACCGGCGCTAGAGACATAGCGGTACCTGGATGTCCATTACCTACTTTTTGAACTGAATCCATGGCAAGGGCTCTTGCCACAGCAACAGCCTTATCATCTAGCTCTTGCCAGGCAGGCGGCGAGGGAGGAATCACGGTCATCGGAGAATCCGTACGCTACCTGTAATCACCAGATTCCAGGCGGAAAGCCACACTAAAATTGAGCCGAGGATATGAAATGCGACTAGAACCTCAGGCAGTCCTGTGAAGTACTGGGTGTAACCAATTGCCCCTTGAACCAATGATGCCAAAAGAAAAACTTTAATTCTGGCTCCAAGGATTTCACGGGTAGCGCCGCTCTCGCCAACTTGTATTGAAATCAGTAATGCAATCGCTACTCCTATCAGAGCGATTACCAGATCGGCGTGAATCCAGGATACCGTCCTAGCATCGAGGGGGAATCGCTCAGCGGTCGAGTCGCCGGCATGAGGACCGCTCCCGGTAACAATTGTCCCAGCAATTAAAACGACAAATGTTAGAAGTACCAGGGCTCGCGCCAAATTTCGCGTAAGTTTTGAAACAATTAAACCGCTTGGAGATTTTCCGTAAATCCGCTGCCTGAGCGAAAGTGCTGCTGCGATTAGGATAATGGAGAGCATAAAGTGACCTGCAACGGTTGCTGGATTAAGCCCTGTTAAAACTGTTATTCCACCAAGAACTGCTTGAGCCAGAATTCCCAATATTTGAATCGCGCCCAATCCGAACAATTCTTTTCGATTACGGAGAATTGAGATCATCAAAACTAGAGCATTTAGGAATAATACAAATGTTAAGAGGCGATTCCCGAATTCAATCCAAGCATGAAGTGGAGCCTCGGGCTGATCTGGCGATGGCGTGTAAGAACCTGGAGTGCATTCCGGCCATGTTGAACAACCTAGACCGGAGCCCGTTAATCGAACTGAAGCTCCAGTGATAACGATTGCCGATTGCGTGATCACCATTAAATTGGCAACTCTCCGCAAAAACTTAGGTGCGATTTTCGCGTCCACTACATCACTGTTGCCCACGAGGAGAGCCTACGGAGCGCCAGCTCGCCGAGTGGCGTGACCATCGGATTTACGCAACAATATCGTTGTGAAAACAGCCACTCGAAACCCGGACCTTCGCACACGCGACCAGGTGGCGCGGGTCATTCTCGAGACCGGCCCGTCCACGGCGGTTGTCCTAGCGGAGCGCCTTAATCTCACACCTGCCGGAATCCGCAGACATCTCGATGCCCTGATTGAGGAAGGCTTACTAGAAGAACGCGAGCCCTATTTGAGAAGCGCGCGCACTCGTGGTCGACCTTCAAAAGTTTTTGTGATGAGCGACAAGGGACGCGAACTTTTTGAACACTCATATGATGATTTAGCAGTATCGGCTCTCAAATATCTCGCTGCGACTGGAGGCGATCATCATCTCGCAGGTTTTGCCCGACATCGAGCAGAAGAAATTGTTCGTAAAGGCGAAGTTCGAGTAAATGCGGGTGGCGCAGTTCGCGAAAAATCCCGCCAATTGGCAAAGTTCCTTACCGATGAGGGGTATGCAGCTAGTTCACACTCAAAAGGAATTGGCGTTGAGATATGCCAACATCATTGCCCAATCGCGCATGTCGCAGCTGAATTCCCTCAATTATGTGAAGAGGAGACGAAAGCATTTTCTACTCTCATGGGATCTCATGTGCAGCGGTTGGCGACAATTGCAGATGGCGATGGAGTCTGCACAACTTTCATTCCAGAACCAGCATTAACTAGTAAAGCCATAGATCAAAAAAATAGAAAAGGACGCCCATGACACAGATTGCGCACCCCGAACTAGAAGGTCTTGGAAAATACCAGTACGGCTGGTCTGATAAAGATGTCGCTGGTGAAACCAGCAAGCGCGGATTGAGTGAAGCGGTGGTTAGAGATATCTCAAGCAAGAAAAACGAACCAGTTTGGATGTTGGATCTCCGTCTCAAAGGGCTTTCATTATTTGATAAGAAACCAATGCCCACCTGGGGCTCAGACTTGTCGACGATCGACTTCGACAACATCAAATACTTTGTTCGATCGACAGAGAAACAAGCAAAATCATGGGAAGAATTGCCCGAAGATATTAAAAATACTTACGACAAGTTAGGCATCCCAGAAGCGGAACGTCAGCGTCTAGTCGCAGGAGTTGCCGCCCAATATGAATCTGAGGTTGTTTATCACTCGATTCGCGAAGATCTTGAGAAGCAGGGCGTTCTTTTCCTCGATACCGATAGCGGCTTGAAGCAACATGAAGAGCTTTTTAAAGAATATTTCGGCACGGTGATTCCGGTCGGTGATAATAAATTTGCCGCACTAAATACTGCAGTTTGGTCTGGCGGATCATTTATCTACGTTCCCAAGGGAGTTCATGTAGAAATTCCCCTACAAGCATATTTCCGAATAAATACTGAAAATATGGGTCAATTTGAGCGCACGCTGATTATTGCCGATGAGGATTCATATGTTCATTATGTTAAAGGTTGCACTGCCCCAATTTATTCGACCGACTCGCTGCACTCCGCTGTTGTTGAAATTATTGTTAAGAAGAATGCTCGAGTCCGCTATACAACAATTCAAAACTGGTCGAACAATGTGTACAACTTAGTAACCAAAAGAGCTACATGCGCCGAAGGTGCAACAATGGAGTGGATCGACGGAAATATCGGCTCGAAAGTGACTATGAAGTATCCCGCTGTCTTTATGATGGGACCTCATTCCAAAGGTGAAACTCTTTCGATTGCGTTTGCAGGAGAAGGACAACATCAAGATGCCGGCGCCAAGATGGTTCACGCGGCGCCTCACACTTCTTCCACAATTATCTCTAAATCCGTTGCAAGAGGCGGTGGTCGAACTTCCTATCGCGGTCTCGTCCAGATTCAAGAAGGCGCACATCATTCGAAGAGCACTGTTAAGTGCGATGCGCTCTTAGTGGATACGATTTCTCGATCTGACACTTATCCTTATGTGGACGTCCGCGAAGACGATGTGGCGATGGGCCATGAGGCCACGGTTTCAAAAATCAGCGACGATCAACTCTTCTATTTGATGTCTCGTGGTTTAACTGAAGATGAAGCAATGGCCATGATTGTCAGAGGTTTTATCGAACCAATCGCACGTGAATTACCTATGGAGTATGCACTCGAGTTAAATCGTTTAATTGAACTTCAAATGGAAGGCGCGGTTGGTTAATGAGCGCCCTTTCCACTAACTATTTGACACCAACCGGTCGTGAGGAGGCTTGGCGATTCACGCCGTTGAAGCGTCTCGCGGGGCTTCATGACCTATCAGAGCCAGTTAAAGATTTGATCTCGATTGGACTTGAAGGTCAACCTCGCCAAGGTTTTCGTATAGAGACCACAGAATCCGCAAAGCTTGCTCCGAAATCAAAGACAGATGATGTTGTGACACAACGGGTACGGGAGACTGCAAGTCAGGTAGTTCATCTGCAGATTGAAAAAGAAGCGGTAATTGATCAACCTATCTTTTTAAAGCGGAAAACTTCAGGCGAAAAGGAATTTTCGAGAACTGTAATTACCGCGGCGCCTCATTCGAAAGCGACCGTTGTTGTTGAAAATGTTGGTCATGCACTTCTCGGCGAAGAAATTGAAATTCGCGTTGAGGCAGGAGCGAATCTGACTTTCATTACCCTTCAAGAATGGAGTAGCGATTCCATACATCTAGGACGACACCACGCGATTGTTGGCCGCGATGCAAATTTTAATTCCATAACAATAACCATTGGTGGTTCACTAGTTCGATTACTGCCTACTGTTGAATATTCCGATCAAGGCGGAACCGCTGAACTTCTTGGACTTTATTTTGCAACTGATGGTCAACATTTAGAGCATCGAGTTCATGTTGAACACGGCATCCCAAATGGGAAATCACGAGTAACTTACAAGGGAATTTTGGCAGGCGCAGAAGCTCGGACTGTTTGGATTGGCGATGTTTTTATCCGCGGCAATGCTGAAGGTACTGATACTTACGAATTAAATAAGAATCTCTTGCTGACAGATGGCGCAAGAGCAGATTCGGTTCCAAACCTTGAGATTGAAACTGGCCAGATTGTGGGAGCCGGACATGCAAGCACGACAGGTCGATTTGATGATGAACAACTCTTCTATCTAATGTCTAGAGGTATCCCGATTTCAGAAGCTCGAAAACTTGTTATCCGCGGATTTTTCGGTGAGATTGTGAGCAAAATCGGAATCGAAAACGTCGAGGAACGATTGATGGAACGCATCGACTCCCAACTCGCAAAGGTTGGCGAATAGTGTCTGCCCAAATCAAATTGTCAGAGTTATCAAATAGAAAACCGATGAAGATTTCGCTAGGTGAAAATGAAGTATGCGTCGTGCGCATAGAGGATGACGTTTATGCGGTTGCTGACACTTGTTCGCACTCAGATGCCTCGTTATCAGAAGGGGATGTTTCTGACTTCAAGATCGAATGTTGGCTGCATGGAGCTGAGTTTGATCTCCGCACCGGTGAAGTAGTAACACCTCCGGCAACACAGCCGCTGAAGAAGTATGAAGTATTACGTGACGGAGACACCATCACGATTATGGAACCAGGACGCTAGGAGAAAACGTGTCACAGTTAGTAATTAAAAACCTACAGGTAGGCGTCGAGACCGAATCGGGATTAACTGAAATTCTCCGAGGCGTTGATTTGACCATCAATTCTGGAGAAGTGCATGCGATTATGGGGCCGAATGGATCCGGAAAATCAACCCTGGCTTATTCGATAGCCGGTCACCCTAAATACACCGTGACAGGTGGTTCAGTAACTCTAGATGGCGCCGACGTTCTTGAGATGAGCGTGGATGAGCGCGCAAAAGCCGGATTGTTTTTGGCGATGCAATACCCAGTAGAAGTACCTGGTGTTTCGGTTGCGAATTTTCTTCGCACTGCAGCCACGGCGCTAAGAGGAGAGGCTCCAAAGGTAAGAACTTGGGTAGGAGAAGTTAAGGATGCTATGAGCAAACTTGCTATGGACCCAGCGTTCGCGGAGCGAAGCGTTAATGAAGGTTTTTCTGGCGGAGAAAAGAAGCGCCACGAAATTCTGCAGATGGAGTTACTCAAACCAAAGATCGCAATTTTGGATGAAACTGATTCTGGATTAGATGTTGATGCATTAAGAGTAGTTTCCGAAGGAGTAAACCGAGTGAAGCAAGATCAGAATCTTGGCATCATGCTAATTACCCACTACACCCGAATTCTTCGATACATAAAGCCGGATTTCGTACATGTATTCGCCGGCGGAAAGATAGTCGAAGAAGGTGGCCCAGAATTAGCCGATCGTTTGGAAGAGAAGGGCTACTCGGAATACGTGAAGGCATAAATGTCACAACTTCTAGATGTAATAAGAATAAAAAAAGATTTTCCGATTTTTGAGCGGACAATCAATGGAGAGAAACTTGTATATCTAGATAGCGCAGCCACATCACAAAAACCTCTGGCGGTTTTGGATGCCGAACGGTCCTTTTACCTAAACCACAATGCCGCCGCCCATCGAGGCGCCCATCGACTTGCGGAAGAGGCAACTGAGGCTTTTGAAGGCTCGCGCCAAAGCGTCGCAGAGTTTCTCGGTAGTGCAGTTGATGAAATTGTCTTCACAAAATCGGCAACCGAATCAATAAACCTTGTTGCATATTCACTTGGCAATGCTTCGGAGGGCTCTCAATTTTATATCTCGCCAGACGATGAAATCCTAGTCTCAGAGATGGAGCACCACGCCAATCTCGTTCCTTGGCAGGAACTCGCAAGACGAAGTGGCGCGAAGTTAAGGTGGTTTAAAGTATCCGATGATGGACGTCTAGACCTAAGCGATATTGACTCTCTAATCAATAAGAAAACTCGAATTATTGCACTGACCCACCAATCAAATGTACTTGGAACAATTAATCAATTCTCTGAAATCAGTAAGCGAGCCAGATCGGTTGGCGCCTTACTTCTGGTTGATGCGTGCCAATCCGCCCCACATTTCGAGATAAAGGTAAAAGAGCTCGGTTGCGATTTCCTGACTTTCTCCGGACATAAAGCCCTGGGACCAACTGGTATCGGAGTTCTGTGGGGCCGAAAAGAACTTTTAGATGCGATGCCACCGTTTCTTACGGGCGGATCAATGATTGAAATGGTGAACATGGAGACCTCAACTTATCTTCCAGCACCTCGTAGATTTGAACCTGGAGTGCCGAATATGGCACAAGCGGTAGGTCTCGCTGCTGGTTTGAAGTATTTGACCGAAATTGGTTTAGAGAAAATTCATAACCATGAACTAGCGCTAACAAAAATGGCGATTGATGGACTTCGTACGATTTCAGAATTGAAAATTATTGGTCCTGAAAATTTAACCGACCGCGGAGGAGTAATCTCGTTTGAATTAGAGGGTATTCACCCGCATGATCTCGGACAGGCACTTGACCAATATGGCATAGCAGTAAGAACCGGGCATCATTGTGCCTGGCCATTGATGAAGCGGTTTAATTCCGTAGCCACGACTCGAGCTTCGTTTTATCTTTACAATGACCGTTCGGATGTTGAAAATCTTGTTCGGGGCGTAGAAAAAGCCCAGAATTTCTTTAAAGGTTCTAGATAGATGGAATGTATAGATGGAATCATCTAAATGGAATTAGCAGGTCTTTATCAAGAAGTAATTCTTGACCACTACAAGCGGCCGAAAAACAAAGCCTTGCGACCGAATCCGATGGTTCAGGTTCATCATGTAAATACAAGTTGTGGCGATGAAATTACACTCAATCTCTCCATGAAGAATGGGAAAATTTCAGATCTCTCGTGGGAGGGAGTTGGCTGTTCAATATCCCAGGCAAGCGCATCTGTAATGAGCGAGCTTTTACTAGAGAAAAGTAGAGAGGAAGCTCTTGATTTACTCGGCGAATTTCAAGAGATGTTGCAGAGCAAAGGTTCGATTTCGGGTAATGAGGATCGACTTCAAGATGGAGTCGCCTTTGCCGGCGTTGCGAAATTCCCAGCTCGTGTAAAATGCGCACTATTGGCATGGATGGCATTTAAGGATGCCGTTTCTAGAATCGAGGATAACGATGAGTAATGCAACTCTCTCTGATGTAACAGAGGCGATGAAGGATGTTATTGATCCCGAGTTAGGCATTAACGTTGTTGATTTAGGTCTGATTTATGATGTTTCAATTGATAACGAGAATATCGCTACTTTAGATATGACGCTGACCTCGGCTGCGTGCCCACTACAAGACGTTATTGAGGACCAGACGCGCTCAGTCCTTCAAGATTTAGTCAAAGATGTTCGTATCAATTGGGTTTGGATGCCGCCTTGGGGGCCAAACAAGATTACAGATGATGGTCGCGAGCAACTAAGAGCTATTGGCTTTACTGTTTAGCGCCAGCGCCTTCGCAGACTAAGGTTATCGCGTGTCTCAACATGCGATGTGGACTTCGTTTCGGTCACTAACATCTGATGAATCT
>JACCED010227538.1_pt1 | contig 42414 bp, 40 predicted proteins | sample 7455021 | NCBI WGS metagenome assembly JACCED01 (sample SAMN15323456, study PRJNA562643) | freshwater metagenome | isolation source: river surface water | place: USA:Blue River Watershed | collected 2017-08-19
CGGCCCCTGTTCGGAGATTTTTTACGACCACGGCCCGCACATCCCCGGCGGCCCCCCGGGCAGCCCCGAGGAAGACGGCGACCGTTTCATCGAGATCTGGAACAACGTGTTCATGCAGTTCGAGATGCACGAAGACGGCTCGCTGAGCAAGCTGCCCGCGCCCTGCGTGGACACCGGCATGGGCCTGGAGCGCCTGGCCGCCATCTTGCAGCACGTGCACAGCAACTACGAGATCGACCTGTTCGACACGCTGATCAAGGCCGCCAGCCGCGAAACCGGCTGCGCCGACCTGAACACTCCCAGCCTGCGCGTGATCGCCGACCACCTGCGCGCCACCGCCTTCCTGGTGGCCGATGGCGTGATCCCGAGCAACGAAGGCCGCGGCTATGTGCAGCGGCGCATCATCCGCCGTGCCATCCGCCACGGCTACAAGCTGGGCAAGAAGACGCCGTTCTTCCACAAACTGGTGCCCGACCTGGTCCGGCTCATGGGCGAGGCCTACCCCAACCTGCGCGACAACGCCGAGCGCGTGATGGACGTGCTCAAGGCCGAGGAAGAGCGTTTTTACGAGACGCTGGAAAACGGCATGCAGATCCTGGACGCGGCCCTCGGCGCTGGCGTGAAGGTGCTGCCCGGCGAGGTGGCCTTCAAGCTGCACGACACCTTCGGCTTCCCGCTCGACCTCTCGGCCGATGTGTGCCGCGAGCGCGGCCTGACGGTGGACGAGGCCGGCTTCGCCGCCGCCATGGACAAGCAAAAGACCCAGGCGCGCGCGGCCGGCAAGTTCAAGATGGACAAGGCGCTGGACTACAGCGGCGCCGGCAACGACTTTGTGGGCTACGAGCAGCTGAGCAGCCACGCCAAGGTGCTGGCGCTCTACGTCGACGGCACCCCCGTGCAGGCGCTGCAGGCCGGCCAGCAGGGCGTGGTGGTGCTCGACACCACCCCGTTTTATGCCGAGTCGGGCGGTCAGGTCGGCGATGCGGGCCTGATCCACCATGGTGGCGCCCAGTTCCAGGTGCTCGACACGCAAAAAATCAAGCCCGATGAGCTCGGCCACCACGGCGAGCTGCAAAGCGGCAGCCTCAAAGTCGGCGATGCGGTGCAGGCCCATGTCGACACGGATCTGCGCGCCGCCACCGTGCGCAACCACAGCGCGACCCACCTGATGCACAAGGCGCTGCGCGAGGTGCTGGGCGGCCATGTGCAGCAAAAGGGTTCGCTCGTGAACGCCGAACGCACGCGCTTCGATTTCGTACACAACGCGCCGGTCACCGACGCAGAAATCCGCCAGATCGAAGCCCAGGTCAATGCCGAAATCCTGGCCAACGCCGCCGCCCAGGCGCGCGTGATGGACATCGAGAGCGCCCAAAAGACCGGCGCCATGATGCTGTTCGGCGAGAAGTACGGCGAGACCGTGCGCGTGCTCGACATTGGCACGAGCCGCGAACTGTGCGGCGGCACCCACGTCAAAGCGACGGGCGACATCGGCCTCTTCAAGATCGTGGCCGAAAGCGGCGTGGCTGCGGGCGTGCGCCGCATCGAGGCCGTCACCGGTGCGAACGCGCTGGCCTACCTGCAGTCGCTCGAAGCCACGGTGGCCGAGGCCGCCGGTTCGCTCAAGGCACCGGCCGAGCAGCTCACGGCCCGCATCGGCCAGGTGCTCGAGCAGGTCAAGGCGCTCGAAAAAGAAGTGGCTGCGCTCAAGGGCAAGCTCGCCTCCAGCCAGGGCGACGAGCTCATGGGCCAGGCGGTCGATGTCAAGGGCCTCAAGGTGCTCGCGGCCAAACTCGAAGGCGCCGACGCCAAGACCCTGCGCGACACCCTGGACAAGCTCAAGGACAAGCTCAAGACCGCCGCCATCGTGCTGGCCGCCGTCGACGGCGACAAGGTGCAGATCGCCGCGGGCGTGACGGCCGACAGCGTGGGCAAGGTCAAGGCCGGTGAGCTGGTCAACTTTGTGGCCCAGCAAGTCGGTGGCAAGGGCGGTGGCAAGCCCGACATGGCCATGGCCGGCGGCACCGACGCCAAGGCCCTGCCCAAGGCCCTGGCCAGCGTGCAGGCCTGGGTGGCCGAGCGCGTCTGAGCGCGAGCGGAGACCGCGCCATGACACGGCGTTCCATGCGCGCGCGGGGACGCCGTTTTTTCTGCGCAGCCGCTGCGCTCGTGCTGGCTGCATCGCCAGCGCTGGCCCAGTTCCAGAAAACGCCCTGGCCCGCAGCGCTGCCCACGCCCGCGCTCGACAGCGTTGACCTGCAAGGCCAGCCCTGGAACGCCGAGCGCCTCAAGGGCAGGGCGGTCGTGCTGAACTTCTGGGCCACCTGGTGCCCGCCCTGCAAGGAAGAGCTGCCCTCGCTGCAGACCCTGCACGAGCTGGGCGGCGGCGACCCGCTGGTGATCGGCATCAATGTGCGCGAACCCGCCAGCCGCGTGCGCCGCTACCTCGAGTCCACCGGCATCACCTTCCCGGTCGTGCTCGACCCGCAGGCCGAGCTCGCCAAGCGCTGGGGCGTGACGGCGTTTCCGACCACGCTGCTGATCGCACCCGATGGCCAGGTGCGCTGGCGCGTGGTGGGCGAGGTCGACTGGGCCGGCGCCGAAGCGGGCCGCTGGATCGGCAGCCTCTCGCCGTCGCGGCGCTGAGCGCACACCGCCGTCCCCGATAATCCCTGCAGCCGGCGCGCCGCGCCGGCCGACCTGCCTTCGGGGCATTGGCGGCTCAGTCGCCTCGTGTGCGCCGACAGGTCTTTCGCCACATTCCGGAGTTCTTGTCATGTTCCCCGTTCGCCGAACCCTGCTCAAAGGGGGGGCCGCCCTGGGCGCCACCTGGAGCGGTCTGATCGCCGCGCCCGCCCTGGTGCGTGCCCAAGCCCTTTCTCAAAACCTGACCGAACGCCGCTTCGCGCCCCAGCCGGACGCCTGGCGCACCTTTGACATCACCACCCGCGTCGAACTGGCCGAGCCCGTCGGCGCCTCGCGCATCTGGCTGCCCGTGCCCAGCATCGACAGCGACTGGCAGCGTTCGCTGGGCAGCACCTACACCAGCAACGGCCACGCGCGCATGGTCAGCGATGGCGTTGAAGGCGCGCGCATGCTGCACGCCGAGTTCGCGGCCGGCGTCAAGCCGGTGATCGAACTCACCAGCCGCGTGCAAACGCGCAGCCGTGCCGACCTCGCGGGCGCACGCCCCTTCAGAAAAGCCGACGCCGCCACGCTGCGCCACCACACGCGCGCCACCGCTTTGCTGCCGACCGACGGCATCGTGCGCGAGACCGCGCGCGCGGCCATCCGGGGCGCGAAGGCCGACCTCGACAAAGCCCGCGCGATTTACGAGTGGGTGGTGGCCAACGCCTGGCGCGAGCCCCAGGTGCGCGGCTGCGGCGAAGGCGACATCAAGACCATGCTGGAGACCGGCAACCTCGGCGGCAAATGCGCCGACATCAACGCGCTGTTCGTGGGCCTGTGCCGCTCGGTGGGGCTGCCGGCGCGCGATGTCTATGGCATTCGCCTCGCGCCCTCTGCCTTTGGCTACAAGGAGCTGTCGGGCAAGCCGGCCAGCCTCCAGGCCGCGCAGCACTGCCGCGCCGAGGTTTATCTGCAGGCCCATGGCTGGGTCGCGATGGACCCGGCCGATGTGGCCAAGGTCATGCGCCAGGAGACGGCCGAATGGCTCAAGCGCACCGACCACCCGGTGGTGGCCCCGGTCTACCAGCACCTGTTTGGCGGTTGGGAAGGCAACTGGCTGGGCTGGAACACGGCGCACGACCTGCAGCTGCCCGGCGCGAAAGAAGGCCTGCTCCATTTCCTGATGTACCCGGTGGCCGAGACCGACGAGGGCCGCGTGGACTCTTATGCGCCCGACGCCTTCCGGTACAGCATCAGCGCGCGCGAAATCGGCGCCTGAGGCTCACGGCGCCAGCGCCAGCCGGCGCTGGCTCACAAAGTGGCGCGCCTGGCCCGTCACCGGGTCGGTGAAGGCGATCTCGCGCGCCAGCAGTTGCAGCGGCGCGCGAAAGTCCTCGGCCTCCTCGGGGCCGCGCAGCACCTCGGGGTAGAACTGGTCGCCGAGGATGGGCACGCCGAGCGCGCACAGGTGCACGCGCAGCTGGTGGCGCTTGCCCGTCACGGGCGTCAGGCGGTAGAGCGCGCGATCGTCCTTGGCGTGCAGCAGCGCAACGCCGGTTTCGCTGTTCGGCTCGCCTGCGACTTCGCGCATGCGGAAAAAGCGCTCGTCTTCTTCCATGCGGCTGCGGTGCACGCGCGGCAGCGCCAGCGCTGGCCGGTGCGCGGCCACGGCCTCGTAGACCTTGTCCACCTGGCGTTCGCGAAACAGCGCCTGGTAGGCGTTGCGGTCCTGCGCGCGTTTGGCCAGCAGCACCAGGCCCGCGGTTTCGCGGTCGATGCGGTGGACCGGGCTCAGCGCCTCGCAGCCGCTCGTGCGCTTGCAGCGCACCAGCAGGCTTTGCTGCACATAGCGCCCTGTGGGCGTCACAGGCATGAAATGCGGCTTGTCCACCACCAGCAGGTGCGCATCCTCGAACAGCACGGTCTCGTGCTCGGGCAGCTCGGGTTCGTGGGCCAGGTGGCGGTAGTAGTACAGGCGCTGGCCGTGGTGAAAGGGGGCATCAAGGGGCACGGGTGTGCCGTCTTCGTGCAGCACCTCGCCGGCTTGCAGGCGCGCTTGCCAGTCATCGCGGGTGACTGCGGGCAGGCGCTCGGCCAGGAAGTCGAGCACCGTGGGCCAGGGGCCAGCGGGCAGGGCCACCATGCTCGGGCTGACCCCCTGGCGCATGGGGATCTGCGGGTTGCGCGGCGGGCGGCTCATGCCTGGCTTGGGAAACTCAAACGCGTTGGAACACCAGGTCCCACACGCCGTGGCCGAGTTTGAGGCCGCGGTTTTCGAACTTGGTCAGTGGCCGGTAGTCGGGCTTGGGGGCGTAGCCACCGAGCTCGGGACCCGCGGTATTGGCCAGCAGCGGCTCCTTGGACAAGACATCCAGCATCTGCTCGGCATAGGGCTGCCAGTCGGTGGCCAGGTGCAGGTAGCCGCCGGGTCGGATGTGCTGCGCCAGGCGCTGCACAAAGGGGCTCTGGATCAGGCGGCGCTTGTGGTGGCGGCTCTTGTGCCAGGGGTCGGGAAAGAAGATGTGCACGCCATCGAGGCTGTCTTCGCCCAGCATGTGGTCCATGACCTCGACCGCGTCGTGCTGCACGATGCGGATGTTGGCAATGCCTTCCTCGCCGCAGCGCTTGAGCAATGCGCCCACGCCAGGCTCGTGCACCTCGCAGCACAAAAAGTTGTCTTGCGGTCGCACCTGCGCGATCTTGGCCGTGGCATCGCCCATGCCAAAGCCGATCTCCAGAATCAGCGGGGCCGCGCGGCCAAAGGCGGCGGTGGCGTCCAGGCGCTCGGTTTGGTAGGGGATCAGGAACTGCGGTCCGTACAGGTCAAATGCCCGCATCTGGCCCGTGCCCATGCGACCGGCGCGCAGCACATAGCTCTTGATGGTGCGCATGAAAGGGGCGTCGGCGGGGGTCGGTTCGGGCGTGGTCATGTCGGCAGGCAAACGGCAAAGCCCCTGATTATCGCGGGCCCGGTCTCAATGCCCGAAGCGCGCCCGCCATGCCCCCAGCCAATGGGCCAGGGCCGCTTCGGTGCTGTCTGCTTGCGTGGGCGGCAGGCCCAGCACCTGGGCCGCGTGTTGCAGCGCCAGCCGCGGCGCGCGCAGGTCCAGCGGCTGGGCGCCGTTTTGCTTGCTGAGCTTTTCCCCGTTGGCGCCGAGCACCAGCGGGGTGTGCAAATAGCGCGGCGTGGGCAGGCCGAGCGCGCGCTGCAGCACGATCTGGCGCGCGGTGTTGTCGGCCAGGTCCGCGCCGCGCACCACATCGCTGATGCCTTGCGCGGCATCGTCGACCACCACCGCGAGCTGGTAGGCCCACAGGCCGTCGGCACGGCGCAGCACGAAGTCGCCGACCGCCTGCGCCACGTCTTCGGACTGCGGCCCCAGCCACCGGTCGGTCCAGGCGGTCAGGGGCGGCAGGCCACGCGCCTGGCGCACGGCCTGCACATCCAGGCGCCAGGCCCGGGCGGCCTTGCCCTGGAGCCCGGTGCGGCAGGTGCCGGGGTAGACCGGGGTTTTATGGCGTTCGCTGGCGCCGCTTTGTGCCGCTTCGATGTCTTTGCGCGAGCAGCCGCAGGGGTAGGCGAGGCCCTGGGCGATGAGCTGCTCCAGTGCCTGCTGGTAGGCGTCGCCGCGGCGGCTTTGCCAGAGCACGTCACCATCGGGCACCAGGCCGCACAGGGCCAGTTGCTGCAAGATGGCCTCGTCCGTACCCGCCACGCAGCGCGGCGTGTCCACGTCCTCGATGCGCACGCGCCACAGGCCGCCGTGGGCCCGTGCATCGAGCCAGCTGGCCAGGGCCGCCACCAGCGAGCCCGCGTGCAAGCGTCCGGTGGGCGAGGGCGCGAAGCGCCCCACATAGCCCGCTGCCATGGCTCAGCGGCGCAGCATGACCAGCGCCAGCTCCAGGCCGGAGACGAAGGCGTCCTCCACCCGGTGGCCCAGGCACCAGTCGCCGCACAGGCCGATGCCTTGGTCTGGGTGCCAAAGGTGGCTCTGGCCCAGGGGCTGGGCGGTCTTGGCGTAGAGCCAGCGGTGGACCTCGGCGTGCGCGGGCGTGGCGCGGATGCCCGTGATCTCGCCAAAAGCCTTGAGCATCTTGGCCGTGATGCGCTCGGGCGCATCCTGGATGTGCTCGGCCGACCAGCTGGCGCTGGCCTGCACGGTCCAGCGCTCGATGGCCTCGCGCCCGGGCTTGGACGACTCGCGCGCCATCCAGGCGATGCGGTGGTGCGTGCTGCGCGCGGCGTTCCATTGCGGGCCGATGGTGATCAGACCCGGTTGCACCGCCTGTGGCCAGGCGGCCATGAGGGTCCAGCAGGGGTCGACCTTGACCGCTTGCAAGGGCTCGGCCAGCGCGCTCTGGCCCGAGCTGTGCAAGAGCGTGGCCGCCTGCGCCGCCGGCATGGCCAGCACCACGCGGTCAAAACCGGCCACCACCTGCTGGCTGCCGCCAGGCCCTTCGGTGTGGACCTGCCAGCCGTTTTTCATGAGCGGGTCGCGCGCGATCCGGGTGGCGCGGGTTTCCAGCAGGATGTTGCCGTCCTCATCCAAAGGCTCGCCCCAGGCCCGCACCAGCGCGTTCATGCCGGGCGTGGCGACCCAGTGGCGCTCGCCGCCGGGCAGGCCCGCTTCGAGGGCGCGGCCCATGGGGTCGAGCACGCGCACCGCGTTGGCGCTCCAGGGGCGGCACAGGCCGGGCACGGTGCCCAGCGCCAATTCGAAACGCGGGTCGCGCACCGTGAAGTACTGCGCGCCATGGTCGAAGCTGCCAAAGGGGCTGCGCCGGGTGGCCATGCGGCCGCCCAGGCCCCGGCTTTTCTCGAACAGGGTGACGTGGTGACCGGCCTGGCGCAGGGTGCGGGCGCAGGCGATGCCGGCCATGCCGACGCCCACGAGGGCGATGTGCTGTGTGTTCATGCGGGCACTTTACACGCGATGCGCGGGTTGCAGCAATGCGCGGCGGGTCTTCTCGTGTCCCAGTTGATCGAGCCACCAGCGCAGCGCCTGGCCGGCCGGGCTTTGCCGGCTCTCGCGCCAGGCGTAATGGGTGGTGTTCACGCGCTTGCGGCGCACCTGCTTGGCCACCAGCATGCCCGCGTCGATGTAGGGCCGCGCCAGCGACTCGGGCAGCATGCCGCCGCCCAGGCCGCGCAGCTGCGCCTCGAGCTTGCTGGCCATGTCGGGCACGGTGAACACGTCCTGACCCGCGAGCAGGCCGATCGTCAGGCCCGCGCCGCGGCTCACCGAGTCGGCCACGGCGACGGCCCGGTGCTGCTGCAAGGTGGCGTCGTCCAGCGGCTCGGCGGCCTGGGCCAGCGGGTGGTGCGAGGCCACGGCATAGACGAAGGGGATGTCGCCCAGCACCGCGTGGTGCACCTCGCTGCCCAGGCCTGGCTCCAGCACCACACCCAGCGCCAGATCGGCCTGGCCCGAGGTGAGGGCGGCCAAAGTGCCCGACAGGGTTTCGTGGCGCAGCCGCAGCCGGGTGGGCGCTTGCAGCGCCAGAAAGGCCGCGCACAGGTCCATCACCACGGTGCGCGAGATGACGCTGTCGACCGCCACCGTGAGCACGCCTTCCCAGCCCGTGGCCACGCGGCGCACGCGGTTGGCCACCGCGTCCATGTCGTCCAGCAAGCGGCTGGCCTCGCGCAGCAGCTCGCGCCCGGCGGCGGTGGGCCGGGCCTGGCGCGAGGAGCGGTCGAACAGCAGCACATCGAGCGCGTCTTCGAGCTGGCGCACGCGGTAGGTGAGGGCGCTGGGCACCAGGCCCAGGGCGCGGGCGGCGCCGGCAAAACTGCCCTGGCGCTCGATGGCTTGCAGCATGAGCAGGGTTTCGGGCGTCAGCCAGTCGCGGGGTGTTTGCATGATTTGGTGTCGATCGTTCAATTGGATTGAATGATGCCAGCAAATCGCGCGCACGGTGAAGGCAGGCCCTGGCCCTACATTTCTCACAACACCACAGGAGAGCCCACCATGCTGACCATCCGCAAATCCGAAGACCGGGGCCTGGCCGACCACGGCTGGCTCAAGAGCTTTCACAGCTTCTCGTTCGCCGAATACTTTGACCCGCAGCACATGGGCTGGGGCAATCTGCGCGTGATCAACGAAGACCGCATCGCCCCCGGCACCGGTTTTGGCACGCACGGCCACCGCGACATGGAAATCATCAGCTACGTGCTGTCGGGCAACCTCGCGCACCAGGACAGCATGGGCAATGTCAAAGGCATTCCACCCGGGGATGTGCAGCGCATGAGCGCGGGCTCGGGCGTGCGCCACAGCGAGTTCAACCACGCGCAGGGCCAGCAGACGCACTTTTTGCAAATCTGGATCGAGCCGAATGTGCGCGGCATCCCGCCCAGCTATGAACAAAAAACCGTGCCCGAGTCGGCCAAGCGCGGGCAGCTGGCGCTGGTGGCCGCGCCCGAGGCCGGGCCGCACACGGTGAAGATCCACGCCGATGCGCGCCTGTACGCGGGCCTGCTCGATGGCGCCGAGCGCGCCGAGCTGGTGCTCGACCCCGCGCGCAAGGCCTATGTGTTCGTGGTGCGCGGCGGCCTGGCGGCCAACGGCCAGCGCCTGAACGCGGGCGACGCCGCGCTGCTCTCGGCCGAAGACCGGCTCACGCTCGAGCAGGCCCAGGACGCCGAAGTGCTGGTGTTCGACCTCGCCCCCTGATTTTTTCACCCTGTTTGTTTCAACCCTAGGAGTTTTCTCATGGCAAAGACCGTTGTTGTCTACCACTCTGGCTACGGCCACACCCAGTTCATCGCCCAGGCCGTGGCCAAAGGCGCCAACGCCCAGCTCGTGGCCATCGACGCCGATGGCAACGTGGCCGAAGCCGACTGGGCCGCGCTCGACGCCGCCGATGCCATCGTGATGGGCTCGCCCACCTACATGGGCACCGTGAGCTGGCAGTTCAAAAAGTTTGCCGACGCCTCGTCCAAGCGCTGGTTCACCCGCGCCTGGCAAGACAAGTTCTTCGCCGGCTTCACCGTCAGCGCCAGCCTCAACGGCGACAAGGGTTCGACCCTGAGCTACCTGACCACCTTGGCTTCGCAGCATGGCGGCCTGTGGATCAGTCTGGGCATGGCGCCGGCCAACGCCACGGCTTCGACCCGCAACGACATCAACAACATGGGCGGCTCGGTGGGCCTCTTGGTGCAAGGTCCGTCGGACGCCGGTGCCGACAAGATCCCCCAGGGCGATGTGAACACCGCCGTCAAATTCGGCGAGCGCGTGGCCGCCGTGACCGCCCAGGCGCGCGGCTGATACGGGGCTTTGCCAAACAACAGGGCGGCCTAGGCCGCCCTGTTTTTTTATGGGCGCGGGCTTGCAGGCTTGCTAGCATGTGGCCATGAAAATTTTTGCGCTCATGCCCTGGGCAGATTGGCTGGCCCTTTTTTCCTTTTTTGCCCTGTGGGTCGGGTATGCGACCTTTTCGCGCGGGCGCGGCCTGCACGAGCGCACCCTGCTGGCCACCACCAACCAGCTGCGCATGCAGTGGATGCTGCAGGCCACCGCGCGCGACCCGCGCATGCTCGACGGCATCATCACGCAAAACCTCTCGCACACGCCGTCCTTCTTCTCGTCGACCACCATCATCATCATCGGCGGTCTGTTCGCGGTGCTGGGCACCACCGACAAGGCGGCCGAACTGGTGCGCGAAATCCCCTTCGCCCAGCAGACGCCGCTGATGGTGTTCGAGTTCAAGGTGTTGGTGCTGGTGGGCGTGTTCGTCTACGCCTTTTTCCGCTTCACCTGGGCCATGCGGCAATACACCTTCGTGGCCCTGCTGATCGGGGCCATGCCGCCGGCCCAGGAGTTTGAAGCCGGTCTGCACGACCGTGAATGGCACGCGCGGCGCGCGGGCATGCTGGTGGGCACGGCGGCCGAAACCTTCAACGACGGTCTGCGCGCCTACTATTTTTCCTTCGCGGCCATGGCCTGGTTTTTCTCGCCGCTGGCCCTGGTCCTGGCCACCGCGCTGGTGGTGCGGATCCTGTACGGGCGCGAATTCCGCTCGGAGGTGGTGCAGCAGCTGCGGGCCTAAAATCGACCCCTTATGTTTGTCCACCTGCGCCTCCACACCGAGTTTTCCATCGTCGATTCGACCGTCCGCATCGACGAGGTCGTCAAAAGCGCAGCCCAGGATGGCCAGCCCGCGCTGGCCATCACCGACCTGAACAACCTGTTTGGCGGCATCAAGTTCTACAAGGAAGGCCGCGGCAAGGGCGTCAAGCCCGTGCTCGGCTGTGAAGTGCTGCTCGAAGGCCTGGGCGGCGATCCGACCCAGCTGTCGCGCGTGATCCTGCTGGTGCAAAGCAAGCAGGGCTACCTGAATTTGTGCGAGCTGGTCGCGCGTGGCTGGACCCGCAACGTGGTCAAGGCCCAGGCCGTGGTCCGCCTCGAGTGGCTGCAGGAACTGGCCGAAGGCCTGATCCTGCTGTCGGGCGCGCAGGCCGGCCCGGTGGGCCAGGCCCTGGTGCAGGGCGACGAAGCCAAGGCCGCCGACCTTGCGCTCAAGCTCGCCTCGGTGTTCCCGCACCGCTTCTACCTCGAACTGCAGCGCGCCGGCCGGCCCGAGGACGAGCCGCATGTGCAGGCCGCCGTGCAGCTGGCCGCGCGCCTGCACCTGCCCGTGGTCGCCACGCACCCGGTGCAGTTTTTGGCCGCCGAAGATTACGAATCGCACGAGGCGCGCGTGTGCATCTCCGAAGGCGAGATCCTGGCCAACCCGCGCCGCGTGCGCCGCTTCACGCGTGAGCAGTACTTCAAGTCGGCCGCCGAGATGCAGGCCCTGTTCGCCGACGTGCCCAGCGCCATCGCCAACACCTTGGAGATCGCCAAGCGCTGCAGCCTCACGCTGGTGCTGGGCAAGCCGCAGCTGCCCAACTTCCCGATCCCGCCGGTCAATGGGGTGGTGATGTCGGTGGAGGACTATTTCCGCCACGTCTCGCACGAGGGCCTGAACGAGCGCCTCGTTCACCTTTATCCGAACGAGGCCGAGCGCGAGCAGCAGCGTGCGCGCTATGTCGAGCGCCTGGAGTTTGAACTCAGCACCATCCTCAAGATGGGTTTCCCGGGCTACTTCCTGATCGTGGGCGACTTCATCCAGTGGGCCAAGACCCACGGTTGCCCGGTGGGGCCGGGCCGTGGCTCGGGTGCGGGCTCGCTGGTGGCCTACGCGCTCAAGATCACCGACCTCGACCCGCTGCAGTACAACCTGCTGTTCGAACGTTTCCTGAACCCCGAGCGGGTCTCGATGCCCGACTTCGACATCGACTTTTGCCAGACCAACCGCGACCGCGTGATCGAGTACGTCAAGGAAAAGTACGGGCGCGACGCCGTGAGCCAGATCGCCACCTTCGGCACCATGGCCGCGCGCGCGGCCATCCGCGACGTGGGCCGCGTGATGGACATGAGCTACACCTTTTGCGATGGCATCAGCAAGCTCATCCCGAACAAGCCGGGCAAGCCGGTCACCATCCAGTACCCGCCGGCCGACCTCAAGCCCGAGGACAAGGAAAAGTACGCGATTGCCGCCGAGCCCATGCTGGCCGAGCGCATCGAGCGCGAGGAAGACGTCAAGAACCTGATCGAGATGGCGCAAAGCCTGGAGGGCATGACCCGCAACGTCGGCATGCACGCCGGGGGGGTGCTGATCGCGCCCGGCAAGCTCACCGACTTTTGCCCGCTCTACCAGCAGCCCGGCAGCGACTCGGCCGTGAGCCAGTACGACAAGGACGATGTGGAGTCGGCCGGTCTGGTCAAGTTCGACTTCTTGGGCCTGGCCACGCTGACCATCCTGGAGATCGCGCGCGAGTTCATCATGGCCCGCCACAAGGGCCAGGAGCACTTCGCCTTCGAGAACATCCCGCTCGACGATGCGGCCACCTACAAGCTCTTTCAGGACGGCAAGACCGAGGCCGTGTTCCAGTTTGAAAGCCGTGGCATGCAGGGCATGCTGCGCGACGCCAAGCCCACGCGCCTGGAAGACCTGATTGCCCTGAACGCGCTGTACCGCCCGGGCCCGATGGACCTGATCCCCAGCTTCGTGGCGCGCAAGCATGGGCGCGAAGAGGTGGTCTATCCGCATCCCGCGGTGGCCGAGATGCTGTCCGAAACCTACGGCATCATGGTCTACCAGGAGCAGGTGATGCAGACGGCGCAGATCCTGGGCGGCTACTCGCTCGGTGGCGCCGACCTGCTGCGCCGCGCCATGGGCAAGAAGAAGGCCGAGGAAATGGCCGAGCACCGCGAGAAGTTCCGCGCGGGCGCCCTGGCCACGCACAACATCCCGCAGGACCAGGCCGACGAGGTGTTCGACCTGATGGAGAAGTTCGCGGGCTATGGCTTCAACAAGTCGCACGCCGCTGCGTATTCGCTCTTGGCCTACCACACGGGCTGGCTCAAGGTGCACTACACGGCCGAGTTCTTCTGCGCGAACATGACGGTGGAGATGGACGACACCGACAAGCTCAAGGTGCTGTTCGAGGACGCGCTCAAGTTTGGCATCGCGTTTGACCCGCCCGACGTGAACCGGGGCACGCACCGCTTCGAGCCCGTCACCGACAAGGTGATCCGCTATGGCCTGGGGGCCATCAAGGGCACGGGCCAGCAGGCGATCGAGGCCATCGTGGCCGCGCGCGAGGCGGGTGGACCCTTCAGCAGCCTGTTCGATTTCTGTGTGCGCGTGGACCGCACGCGCCTGAACAAGCGCACCGTGGAGGCGCTGATCAAGGCCGGTGCCTTCGATTCGCTGCACCTGAACCGCGCCGCGCTCGTGGCCAGCATCGACAAGGCCTTCGAGTTCGCCAACGCCACCGCGGCCAACGCCAACCAGGGCGGCCTGTTTGACATGCTGGGCGACGACTCGCACGGCTCGAGCACGCAGGAGCCGGAACTCGAAAACACCTTGCCCTGGGGCATCAAGGAGCGCCTCACCCAGGAAAAGTCGGCCGTGGGTTTTTACCTGTCGGGCCACCTTTTCGATGCGGTGGAGCGCGAGGTGCGCCAGTTTGCGCGGCGCAAGATCGAGGACCTCAGCGAGAGCCGCGAGCCGCAGCTGGTGGCCGGCATCGTGAGCGATTTGCGCATCATCAACGGCCAGCGTGGCAAGGTGGCCATCTTCAAACTCGACGACAAATCGGCCGTGCTGGAGGCCACCGCCGACGAGGCCCTGATCCAGGCCGCGCGCGGCGCGCTCAAGGACGACGAGCTGATCATCGCCATGGCGCGCATGCAGCCCGACCGCTTCTCGGGCGGCTTTCGCCTCAAACTCGAGCAGGTCTGGGACCTGGGGGCGGCGCGATGCCGCTTTGGCAAGTTTTTGCGCGTGGCCGTCAACGGCCATGCCCCCGACATCGCGCGCCTGGTCAAGGACTTTCCGCCGCAGCGTGAACTCAGCGAGCACGGCGAACTGGTCAAGGCCCTGCCGGTGCGCCTGGCGCTGCAGCGCCAGGGCGAGGGGGTGAGTGCACGCGCCGAACTCGCGCTGGGCGAGCAGGCCCGGTTCTTCCCCTCGGATGCGGCGCTGGCCAGCTGGATGGCGCAGGCCCACGAGGGCCAGGCACAGATCGTCTACGAAGAGACGCAGCAGATCGTGGCCGTGCGCGCGGTGGCGATGTGATCAGGCCCAGTCCGTTCAGTCGAGCGGCCTGAAACCCAGCACCAGCACCGACGGCACGCGGCCATCGGTGTCCTTGGGCAGCACCTCGGTTTTGTCGATCGCGCGCAGCACCGCATCGTCCCAGGCCTTGTTGCCGCTGGACTGGGTGATGCGGCGGCTCTGGATGGTGCCGTCGGAGGCCACGCGCACCTCGACCTCGGCGCGGGGGGTGCCCACCACATCGCCCGGGTAGGTGATGTTGGGCTTGATGCGCGCCACCAGGCGCCCGGCGTAGCTGGCCGAGGGGCCGGAGGATTTGAGCGCTGTGCCGCTGCTGTGCTCGCCACCGCTGGCACCCGCCAGGCCCTGCATGCGCTTGAGGTTTTCCTTGCGCAGGGCCTCGGCCCGCGCCGCGTCGGCCTTGGCCTGGGCTTCCTGCTTTTGGCGCTGCTCGGCTTCGGCCTTTTTCTTGTCGCGCTCTTTGTCTTCGCGCGCCTTTTTCTCGCGTTCGGCCTTTTCCTTTTCGGCTTTTTCCTTGTCCTGGCGCTCTTTGTCCTTGCGCAGCTTCTCGGCCTTTTCCTGCTCGAGCGCCTTTTTCTTTTCCTCTTCTTTTTCCTTTTGCTTCTTCAGCGCGATGTCGGCGTCGCGTCGCACCGCTTCAGGCTCTGGCGCCGGCTTGGGCGGTGGGGTAGGGCGGGGTGGCTCGGGCTTGGGCTGGGGGGGCGCAGGCTCGGGCTCGACCAGGCGCGGCGCGGCCTGCTGCGGCACGGCCGACCAGAGTTCGGCCGCGGCACTCACGACCTCGGGCTGTGTGGTCCAGCGCGTGACCAGGCCGAGCGCGACAAAGAGCAGCACATGGGCCGCGGCCGCGAAGGCGAACGAGCGCCCGCGCGCCGGTTCGGGCGGCGGTGCGAATTCGCTCGGGTGGCTGCGGGTCTCGCTCAAGCCGCTGTCCTCAGGGCGCCAGTTGCACCGACAGGCCCACGCGCTGGATGCCGGCGCGCTGCAGGGTGTCCATGACCTTGACCACGTTTTCGTATTTGACCTGGCGGTCGGCGCTGATGACCACCGCCGTGCTGGCCTCGCCGCCCTGGGCGTTCTTCACCGCCTCGGCCACGCCGCCGAGCATGAGCTTGCGGGTCTGGCCGTCGGCCACGAGTTCCAGGCTGTCGTCTTTCTGGATCACGACCTGCAGCACCTTGTCGGGCTGCTTGTTGGCCTTGCCCACGCTGGGCAGGTCAATCAGGCTGGGCGTGATCATGGGCGCGGTGACCATGAAGATGATCAGGAGCACCAGCATCACGTCGATGAAGGGCACCATGTTGATTTCGTTGACGGCGCGGCGGCCGCGTCCCCGGTGGGCTACGCCTGGCATATGTGCGGCTCCCGATCAGTGGCCGGAGGCCGAAGCGCCCGAACCCAGGCTGCGCTGCAGGATGTTGGAGAACTCTTCGATGAAGGTCTCCAGCTTGATCGCCACGCGGTCGATGTCGCGCGCGAAGCGGTTGTAGGCGACCACCGCAGGAATGGCAGCAAACAGGCCGATGGCGGTGGCCACCAGCGCTTCGGCGATGCCGGGGGCCACGGTGGCCAGCGTGACCTGCTGCAGGCTGGCCAGGCCGGTGAAGGCGTGCATGATGCCCCACACCGTGCCAAACAGACCTACATAGGGCGAGACCGAGCCGACCGAAGCGAGGAAGGCGAGTTGCGATTCGGCCGCGTCCATCTCGCGCTGGAAGCTCGCGCGCATGGCGCGGCGCGCGCCGTCGAGCAAGGTGCCGGCGTCGGCGATGCGGCGCTCGCGCAGTTTCTGGTATTCGCGCATGCCGCTGGCGAAGATGCGCTCCATCGGGCCCGAGAGCTTGGCGTTCTGGCTCGCCGCGGTGAACAGCTCGTTGAGGCTGGTGCCCGACCAGAACACGCGCTCGAACTCCTCGTTGAGGTTCTGGATGCGCTTGATCGCGGTGACCTTGCGGAAGATCGCGGCCCAGCTGGCGACCGAGATCGCGAGCAGCAAGGCCATCACGAGCTGGACCACGAGGCTGGCGTGCAGCACCAGCGAAACGATGGACATGTCTTGGTTCATTTCAAAGCTTCCAGGATGGCGGCGGGGATGCGCCCCGGTTTGAGGGTGGCGGCATCGACCCAGCCGATGCGGATCGTACCGTCTGCGAGCAGGGCGTCCGGCTGCCCGTCGCGGCGCAGCAGGACCTGCTGGGCGATGGTCAGGCTCACGCGCCCGGCCTCGGCCACGCGCGCCGTGACCCACAAGGCGTCGTCGAGGCGCGCGGGCTGGTGGTATTTGACGGCGGTCTCGCTGACGACGAACATGCCGCCCACCTGCTCGCGCAAGGCCTGCTGGTGAAAGCCCAGCGCGCGCAGCCACTCGGTGCGGCCGCGTTCCATGAACTTCAGGTAATTGGCATAAAAGACGATGCCGCCGGCGTCGGTGTCTTCCCAGTACACGCGCAGCGCAAAGCCAAAGGGGGTGGGGGGGGTGCTCATGGGTTCAGCCAGGCGCGCAGGCGTTCGATGGCGGTGCGCAGCTCGGCCATCGAGTTGGCGGTGGAAAAGCGCACGAAATGCGCCGTCTCGGCCGTGCCGAAGTCGCGCCCAGGGGTGATGGCCACATGGGCCTGGTGCAGGGCGGCGTGGGCGAAGTCCCCGCTGTCTTTCAGGCCCAGTCTGGCGCACGCTGCGCGGCAATCGGCCCAGGCGTAAAAAGCGCCGTCGGGCATCACGGGCACGCTCAGGCCCAGCGCGTTGAGTGCGGGGATGAAGAAGTCGCGGCGCGCCTTGAATTCGGCGCGGCGCTGCTCGTAAAGCGCCAGGCTCTTGGCCTCGAAGCAGGCCAGCGCGGCTTGCTGCGAGACGGTGCTCGCGCAGATGAAGAGGTTTTGCGCCAGGCGTTCGACCACACCCACCAACGCCTCGGGCACCACCAGCCAGCCCAGACGCCAGCCGGTCATGTGGAAGTACTTGCTGAAGCTGTTGATGCTGACGATCTCGTCGCTGATCGCCAGCGCGCTTTGGCCATAGGCGGCGTCGTGCGAGAGGCCCAGGTAGATCTCGTCGATCAGCGTGATGCCGCCACGCGCGGACACCACCTCGTGGATGCGGCGCAGCTCGGCCGGTGCGATCGAGGTGCCCGTGGGGTTGGAGGGCGAGGCCAGCAGCACGCCGCGTGTGCGCGGCCCCCAGGCCGCGGCCACCTTGGCGGCGCTCAGTTGAAAGCGCTCCTCGGCCGTGGTCGGGATCAGCACCGCCGTGCCCTCGGCCGCGCTCACAAAGTGGCGGTTGCAGGGGTAGCTGGGGTCGGGCAGCAGGATTTCGTCGCCCGCATCGATCAGCGCCAGGCAGGCCAGCTGCAGCGCGGCCGAGGCCCCGGCCGTGACCACGATGCGGCTGGCGCTCACCTGCAGACCAAAGCGCTGGGCATACCAGCCGCTGATGGCCTCGCGCAGCGGCATGAGGCCCAGCGCCGGCGTGTACTGGGTCTGGCCCTGGGCGATGCAGTCGGCCGCGGCCTGCTGCACCCGGGGCGGCGCGGTGAAGTCGGGCTCGCCAATGTTCAGGAAGATGACGGGGCGCTCGGTGTGCGCGACTTCGCGCGCCAGGGCCGCGGCGGCCTTGGCCACCTCCATCACGTAAAACGGTTCGATGCGCTCGGCGCGCTGGGCAATGCGCATGGGGCTCAGTCGCGGGCCTTGCCGGCGGCGCGGTCGGCCTCGACCTCGGCGGCGCGCAGCTGCGGCGCCAGGCCGCTGAGCACGGCGTTCACATACTTGTGGCCGTCGGTGCCGCCAAAGTCCTTGGCCAGCTCGATGCACTCGTTGAGCACCACGCGCCAGGGCACATCGAGGCAGTGCTGCAGCTCGTACAGGCCGATCCACATGCAGGCGCGCTCGACCGGCGAGATTTCGCTCAAGGGGCGGTCGAGCTTGGGCGCGATCAGCGCGTCCAGCGCCTGCGCGTTCTCGGTGCAGCCGTAAAACAGGGCGTCGTAGTGCGCGATGTCGGCCTTGTGAAAGCCCGAGAGGTCGCGCGTGAAAACGTCGATGTCGCTCGCCTCGTTGCGGCCCACCAGGTGCTGGTAGAGCGCCTGCAGCGCGAATTCGCGTGAGCGGCTGCGCGCCGGCTTGGCCGAGGACTTGCGCGTGCCGGCAGAAGGCAGGGGCTGCTCGCTCATGCCAGGCCCTCGTCGTCGACCAGATCGGCCAGGTCGGCCGAGAGGTTGTCGAGCAGCGTGGCCATTTCGACGGCCACGCGCGCCGCGTCGCGGCCCTTGTCGTGCTGGCGCGCGACGGCCTGCTCGAGGTTCTCGGTGGTCAGGATGGCGTTGGCGATGGGCACGTGGTAGTCCAGGCCCACGCGCGTGACGCCCGCGCCCGATTCGTTGGCCACGAGCTCGAAATGGTAGGTCTCGCCACGGATGATGCAGCCCAGCGCGATCAGCGCGTCGTATTCGGCGCGCTCGGCCATGGCCTGCAGCGCCAGCGGCACTTCCAGGGCGCCGGGCACGAGCACGTGGTCGATGTTCTGCACGCCCAGGGCCTGCAGTTCGTCGGTGCAGGCCTGGGCCAGTGCGTTGGTGATGTCTTCGTTGAAGCGGGCCTGCACGATGCCGATGTGCAGGTGTTGGCCGTCGAGCGGACCGCTTTGGCCCTGGTTGGCGTTTTGCATGTTCATTCCTTCGGGATATAGCCCGTGATTTCGAGGCCGTAGCCGTTCATGCTGGGCATGCGGCGCGGCGTGCCCATGAGTTTCATTTTGTGCACGCCGCAGGCGCGCAGGATTTGCGCGCCGATGCCGTAGGTGCGCAGGTCCATGCGGCCGCGCTCGGGCGCCTGCGCAGGGCGGGCGCTGCCCTCGAACTGGGCCAGCAGCTGCGCGGCCGACTCGCCGCAGTTGAGCAGCACGGCCACGCCCTGGCCCTGGGTGTCGATGTAATGCAGGCTGGTGTCCAGGCTCCAGGAGTGCATGGAGCGCTTGAGCTCGAGCGCATCCAGCACCGACAGCGGCTCGTGCACACGCACCGGCACCTCGGCGTCCGCCTCCCACTGGCCCTTGACCAGGGCCAGGTGCACCGACTGGCTGGGCTTGTCGCGGAAGGCGTGCACGGCGAAGTCGCCGTGCGCGGTGCGGATCTCGCGGCTGCCGATGCGCTCGACCAGCGATTCGTTGCGGCTGCGGTATTCGATCAGGTCGGCGATGGTGCCGATTTTCAGGCCGTGCTCGGCGGCAAACAGCTGCAGGTCCGGCAGGCGGGCCATGGTGCCGTCGTCCTTCATGATCTCGCAGATCACCGCCGAGGCCGAGCAGCCGGCCATGGCCGCCAGGTCGCAGCCCGCCTCGGTGTGGCCGGCGCGCATGAGCACGCCGCCGTCCACCGCCTGCAGCGGGAAGATGTGGCCCGGCTGCACCAGGTCGCTGGGCTGGCTGCTTTTGGCCACGGCGACCTGCACGGTGCGTGCGCGGTCGGCGGCCGAGATGCCGGTGGTCACGCCCTCGGCCGCTTCGATCGAGACGGTGAAGGCCGTGCTGTAGACGGTGCCGTTGCGCGCGGCCATGGGCGGCAGTTTGAGGAATTCGCAGCGCTCGCGCGTGAGCGTCAGGCAGATCAGGCCGCGGCCGAACTTGGCCATGAAGTTGATCGCCTCGGGCGTCACGTGGTCGGCGGCGAGCACGAGGTCGCCCTCGTTCTCGCGGTCTTCCTCGTCGACGAGGATGACCATGCGGCCGGCCTTCATTTCCGCGACGATCTCCTCGACCGGCGAGATGGCCACGGGTTGCAGGGGAGTGCTCATGCAGCGCCTTTCAGGTTCAGGCCGGCGCTGAGCATGCGCTCGACGTAGCGGGCCACGGTGTCGATTTCGAGGTTGACGCGGCTGCCGGCCTGCAGGTGGCCGAGCGCGGTGTTTTGCACGGTGTGCGGGATCAGGTTGATGCTGACCTCGCAGCCGTCGACCTGGTCCTGCACGCGGTTGACGGTGAGGCTCACGCCGTTGATGGTGATCGAGCCCTTGTAGGCCAGGTACTTGGCCAGCGCCGGCGGCGCGAGCACGCACAGTTCCCAGCTTTCTCCGACCTGTTCGAAGCGGCTCACCGTGCCCACGCCATCGACATGGCCCGAGACGATGTGACCGCCCAGGCGGTCGTGCGCGCGCAAGGCCTTTTCGAGGTTGACCGGGCCCGGCTGGTCGAGGCCGCAGGTTTTGTCCAGCGATTCGGCCGAGATGTCGATCGTGAACTGGCGCTGCGCCGGATCGAAGGTGGTGACGGTCATGCAGGCGCCGTTGAGGGCGATGCTGTCGCCCAAGCCCACATCGTCGAGGTAGCCTGCAGGGGCTTCGATGGTCAGGCGCTTGCCGTGTTGTAAAGAGCGACCCAGGTCGTGGAGGGCGACGATTCGCCCCACGCCGGTGATGATTCCGGTGAACATCCTGTTATTTTCGCAGGTTTGCAGGCCTTCTCCGGCAAAGGGGCCACTCTTTCGCGGCCGCCCGCAGTGCAGGCAGCCGTTTGGCCTGCGCGCCTGGGACTTACCCTGGGCGCCGCGCCGAGCCGCCTGCGGGCGAAACCCCTTCCCCTAGAATGGGCTGCAATGCGTTGATGCGCCCGGTCGGACCCGGGTCCTGTCCCGATGTCTGCCCCTAGCCGCCTGATCAAGAAGTACCCCAACCGCCGCCTTTATGACACCAGTGCCTCGGTCTACATCACGCTGGCCGAAATCAAGCAGCTGGTCATCCAGTGCGAGCCGGTCAAGGTGGTCGATGCCAAAACGGGCGAGGACCTGACGCGCTCGATCCTGCTGCAGATCATCCTGGAAGAAGAGGCGGCGGGCACCCCGATGTTCAGCGAAGCGGTGCTGGCACACCTGATCCGCCTGTACGGCCAGACCATGCAGGGTTTCATGGGGCCCTGGCTCGAGCAGCAACTCAAGTGGATGGCCGAGTGGCAGGCCAGTGGTGCCGTACCGTCTTTTGCGCCGCCGGCCCTCGACGCGGTGCAGGAGCAGATGAAAAAGAGCGCCGAGCAGATGCTGGGCGTGTTCGGCCTGAAGACCTGAGCCGCCGCCCGTTGCGCGTTCTCGGGGACAATCGGGGCCATGAGCGACATGGCCACCACATCTGAAGCCCCCAAGGTGGGCTTCGTCAGCCTGGGCTGCCCCAAGGCGCTGACCGATTCCGAACTGATCCTCACGCAGCTGAGCGCCGAGGGCTATCAAACCTCAAAAACCTTCCAGGGTGCCGATCTGGTGATCGTCAACACCTGCGGTTTCATCGACGACGCCGTCAAGGAAAGCCTGGACACCATCGCCGAAGCCCTGAGCGAGAACGGCAAGGTCATCGTGACCGGCTGCCTGGGCGCGCGCACCGGCGAAGCCGGTGGCAACTTTGTGCTGGAAAACCATCCGAGCGTGCTCGCGGTCACGGGCCCGCACGCCACGCAGGAGGTGATGGACGCGGTCCACACCCACCTGCCCAAACCGCACGACCCCTTTCTGGACTTGGTGCCCGGCGGCTTTGGCGAGGCCGGCCTCAAGCTCACGCCCAAGCATTACGCCTATTTGAAGATCAGCGAAGGCTGCAACCACCGATGCACTTTTTGCATCATCCCGTCGATGCGCGGCGACCTGGTCTCGCGCCCGATCGGCGATGTGCTCAAGGAGGCCAAGGCCTTGTTCGAGGGCGGCGTGAAAGAGCTGCTGGTGATCAGCCAGGACACCTCGGCCTATGGCGTGGACATCCAGTACCGCACCGGTTTTTGGGACGGCAAGCCCATCAAGAGCCGCATGCTCGAGCTCGTGCAGGCGCTGGGCGAACTCGCGCGCGTGCACGGCGCCTGGGTGCGGCTGCACTATGTCTACCCCTACCCGAGCGTGGACCAGATCATCCCGCTGATGGCCGAGGGGCTGGTCTTGCCTTATCTGGATGTGCCTCTCCAGCACAGCCACCCCGATGTGCTCAGGCGCATGAAGCGGCCTGCGAGTGGCGAGAAAAACCTCGAGCGCATCCAGCGCTGGCGCGAGATCTGCCCGGAACTGGTGATCCGCAGCACCTTCATCGCGGGCTTTCCGGGTGAAACCGAAGAGGAGTTCGAGCACCTCCTGGGCTTTTTGCGTGAAGCCGAGATTGACCGCGCCGGCTGCTTTGCCTACAGCCCGGTCAGCGGCGCGGCGGCCAACGACTTGGCCGAGCAGCTGCCGGACGCGCTGCGCGAAGAGCGCCGCTCGCGCTTCATGGCGGTGGCCGAGGAAGTGTCGGTCGCGCGCCTGCAGCGGCGTGTGGGCGCCAGCATGCAGGTGTTGGTGGATTCAGCGCCCGCCATGGGGCGTCGCGGCGGGCTGGGGCGCAGCTATGCCGATGCGCCCGAGATCGACGGCGTGGTGCGCCTGCTGCCGCCCGAGAAAATCAGCAAGACGCTCAAGGTCGGCGAGTTCACGCGCGCGCGCATTGTGGGTGTGGAAGGTCACGATCTGGTGGCACTGCCGGTTTGAGCGCCAGGCGCCCAAGAAAAAAAGCCGATGCGTGTGCATCGGCTTTTTTGTGTTTTTGGTGCCCAAGAGAGGACTCGAACCTCCACGCCTCGCAGCGCTAGTACCTGAAACTAGTGCGTCTACCAATTCCGCCACCTGGGCATCTCAGGAAGACCCCATTGTACAAGATGTGCATGGCCTTTTCGCTCGGGGCCGGAAAAAAGCGCGGCACAAAACAAAAAAGCCGATGAAGCAATTTCATCGGCTTTTTGCAGGATCTTATTTGGATAAGATTGGTGCCCAAGAGAGGACTCGAACCTCCACGCCTCGCAGCGCTAGTACCTGAAACTAGTGCGTCTACCAATTCCGCCACCTGGGCATCTCAGGAAGCTAAGGATTGTATATCAAAAAAGTTTCTCCAACCAGCGGGATGCTGGAAGAAATCGAAGGCACGGTGCAGGGGCACCGTGATGGCCACGGCTTCCTGGTTCGCGACGATGGCGAGCCCGACATTTTTCTGCCGCCCAACGAAATGCGCGCGGTCTTGCACAAGGACCGCGTCAAGGTGCGCGTGGTGCGCCTGGACCGGCGCGGCCGCCCGGAGGGGCGCGTGGTCGAGATCGTCGAGCGGCCCGAGCAGCCCATCATCGGCCGTTTGCTGCAGGAAAGCGGTTTGTGGCTCGTCGCGCCCGAGGACAAGCGTTATGGCCAGGATGTGCTGATCCCCAAGGGCGCCACCGGCACCGCCAAGCCGGGCCAGGTGGTGGTGGTCGAACTGACCGAGCCGCCGGCGCTCTATGGCCAGCCCGTGGGTCGCGTGACCGAAGTGCTTGGCGAGATCGATGACCCGGGCATGGAGATCGAGATCGCGGTGCGCAAGTACAGCGTGCCGCACGAGTTTTCCGAAGCCTGTCTGGAGCAGGCCAAGGCCTTGCCCGACAAGGTGCGTGCCGCCGACACCAAGGGCCGTGTCGACCTGCGCGATGTGGCGCTGGTCACCATCGACGGCGAGGACGCGCGCGACTTTGACGACGCGGTGTTCGCGATGCCGACCAAGGTCGGGCGCGGCAAGGGCTGGCGCCTCTTGGTGGCGATCGCCGACGTGAGCCACTATGTGCAGACCGGCAGCGCGATCGACATCGACGCCTACGACCGCGCCACCAGTGTCTACTTTCCGCGCCGCGTGATCCCCATGCTGCCCGAGAAGTTGTCCAACGGCCTGTGCTCGCTCAACCCCGATGTCGACCGCCTGTGCATGGTCTGCGACATGCTGGTCACCGCGCAGGGCGAGGTCCATGCCTACCAGTTCTATCCGGCGGTGATGCACAGCCATGCGCGCTTCACCTACACCGAGGTGGCCGCGATTTTGGCCAACACGCGCGGGCCCGAAGCGGCCCGCCGCAAGGAACGCGTGCAGGACCTGCTGCACCTGCACGAGGTCTACCGGGCCTTGCTGGCGTCGCGCCAGGTGCGTGGCGCGGTTGATTTTGAAACCACCGAAACCCAGATCGTCTGCGACGAGAGCGGGCGCATCGAGAAAATCGTGCCGCGCGTGCGCAACGAGGCGCACCGCCTGATCGAAGAGGCCATGCTGGCGGCCAACGTTTGCAGCGCCGACTTCATCCAGCAGGCGCAGCACCCGGGCCTGTTTCGCGTGCACGAGGGGCCCACGCCCGAGAAGAAGGACATCCTGCGCAACTACCTCAAGGCCCTGGGCCTGGGCATGTCGCTCAGCGAGGACCCCCACACCTCGGAGTTCCAGAAGATTGCGGCGGCCACCAAGGACCGGCCCGACGCGCAGCAGATCCACACCATGCTGCTGCGCTCGATGCAGCAGGCGATCTACACGCCCATCAACAGCGGCCATTTCGGCCTGGCCTACGAGGCCTACACGCATTTCACGAGCCCGATCCGCCGCTACCCGGATCTGCTGGTCCACCGCGTGATCAAGGCCATCCTGCAAGACAAGAAGTACGGCCTGCCGACCTTGCCCACGCCGGGCGAGGCCCACGCCAAGCTCTCGCGGCGCCTGCAAAAGAACAAGCCTGCGCAGGGCGAGCGCGCGGGGCGTGCGCCGCGCGTCAAGATGTCGCTGGTCGAGCAGCAGGCCTGGGAGGCCGCGGGCCTGCACTGCAGCGCCAACGAGCGCCGCGCCGACGAGGCCAGCCGTGACGTCGAGGCCTGGCTCAAGTGCAAGTACATGCGCGAGCACCTGGGCGAGGAGTACAGCGGCGTGGTCAGCGCGGTCACGACCTTCGGCCTGTTCGTCACGCTCGACAGCCTGTATGTCGAGGGCCTGGTCCACATCACCGAGCTCGGCGGCGAGTATTTCCGCTTCGACGAGGTGCGCCAGGAGCTGCGCGGCGAGCGCACCGGCATTCGCTATGCGATCGGCACGCGCGTGCAGGTGCAGGTCAGCCGCGTCGACCTCGATGGCCGCAAGATCGATTTCCGCCTGGTGCGTCCGGGCGACGAACTGCTGCCGCGCGCGCTGCGCGACAAGGGTCTGGCCGAGGCGCCGGCCAAGGGCTCTGGCGCCAAGTCGGCCTCGCGCAAGGGCGAGCGGGCCGCGCCCGGTGAAAAAGCACGCTCACCGATGCAGGCCCTCAAGGCCGCGGTGAAAAAGGTCGTGGGGCGCAAAAAAGGCAAGGACAAAGCGGCGCGGCGCTGAGCCGCGTGGCGCTCAGGGCCAGCGGCGGGCCAGCGCGCCCGCCGTGAGGGGCTGCTGTGCCGGCCAGCGGTCGGCCAAATCGCCATGGCGCCAGACGGCCTCGCAGGCGCTGTCCCAGGCGCTGCGCTCAGGGCTCCAGCAGCCGGCGATGAAGCCGGCCAGCACATCGCCGGTGCCGCCGACCGCCAGGCGGCCATTGCCCGTGGGGTTGATGCGCAGCGGCTGTCCCGCTTGCGCGATCACCGTGCCCGAGCCCTTGAGCACCACGGTGGCGCGGTAGCGCTCGGCGAGCGCGCGCGCCGCGCCGAGCCGGTCGGCCTGCACCTCGGGCGTTTGACAAGCCAGCAGGCGCGCGGCTTCGAGCGGATGCGGTGTGAGCACGCTGGGCAAGCCCCGCTCGGCGCGTGCGCGCAGCAGCGTTTGCAGCCAGGGGTCGGCCGCGAGCGCGTTGAGCGCATCGGCGTCCAGCACCAGGCGGGCACTGTGCTGCAGCAGTCGGGCCAGGTGCGGCACGATCGCCAGGCCGCCACCGCAGCCCACGAGCACCGTCAGCCGCGGCAGTTCCAGCGCCTCCAGCGTGCGCAGCATCACATCGGGCAGCGCGGGCAACTCGCTGGCCGGTGCCTCGGGCCAGGCCAGCAGCGTGCGGCCGGCGCCGCTGTGCAGGGCCGCGCAGGCCGCCAGCCAGGCGGCGCCGCGCATGCCCAGGCCGCGCGCGGCCACGTCCTCACCGCCGATGACCGCGACATCGCCCTGCGTGCCTTTGTGGCTGGCGTGCAGGCGTGGCCGCACTGGCGGCGAAGGGTTGGTGTGCGCGGTCGCAGCCGGCGCCAGGGCGGGGTCCGGGCGGTGCAGGGGGGCAAGCCAGAGGGTGCCGCAAAGGTCGCGCCCGCAGCCCATGAAGAGCCCGGGTTTGGCCGCGATCAGGCTGAGCGTGTGGTCGGCGCGCACCACCTGCTCGGCCTGGCCTAGCGGCTGCCCGCTGTCGGCATCGAGACCGCTGGGCAGGTCGATGGCCAGCACCGGTGCCGGGCTGGCGCGCAAACAGGCGATCGCGGCTGGCAGATCGCCTGCGGGGGGGCGTTGGGCGCCGATGCCGAGCAGGGCGTCGATGCACAGGTCTTGCGGGCCCGCTGCGTCCCATGCGGCGGGGCCGCCGGCCTGCCAGGGCACGCCGGCCTGCTGTGCGCGTGACCAGGCACGGCGTGCATCGGCCGGCCAAGATTCGGGCTTGGCAAACAGGCAGATGCTGACCGTGCGGCCCGCGCGGTGCAGCTGTGTGGCGGCCTCCAGTCCGTCGCCACCGTTGTTGCCCGGGCCCACAAACACCCAAAAACGCCGCGCGTGCGGTGCCAGGGCCATCGCGAGCCGGGCGGTGGCCAGGCCCGCCAGGTCCATCAGCGGGCTCGCCTGGGTGGCCTGCAGCCGCTGCTCGGCCTCGCGCAGGGCCGCGCGCGACAGCAAGGGCCAGGAGGAATGAAAGTCGAGGCGCTCCAGGGCGCCGGGCGTGTCGGGCGGGGGTGTGGGGCCGGATGGCTGGGGCATAGGCGGGCAAGGGCAGACGGGGCATTCCCGGGTGCTATAATCCTAAGGCTTTGCGCAGTGCTGTCCAGCAGGACAGGGCTGGCCGCCAGGCACATCCGCAAACCCGCCCCCACAAGGTGTCATGGCCATTTTGGCTCTGATTGTCGGGCGGGATTTCAGACCCAACCTTTGGAGCTCACTATGTCCGTCACCATGCGTGAAATGCTGGAAGCCGGTGTCCACTTCGGTCACCAAACCCGCTTCTGGAACCCCAAGATGGCCCCCTTCATTTTCGGCCATCGCAACAAGATCCACATCATCAACCTGGAAAAATCGCTGCCGATGTTCCAGGAGGCGACCAAGTTCGTCAAACAACTCGCGGCCAACCGCGGCACCATCCTGATGGTGGGCACCAAGCGCCAAGCCCGTGAGCTGCTGGCTGCTGAAGCCCAGCGCGCCGGCATGCCTTTCGTGGACCAGCGTTGGCTGGGCGGCATGCTGACCAACTTCAAAACCGTCAAGACCTCGATCAAGCGTCTGAAGGACATGAAGGCCCAGCAAGAAGCTGGTCTGGACAGCCTGAGCAAGAAAGAGCAGCTGATGTTCAAGCGCGAGATCGAAAAGCTCGAAAAAGACATCGGCGGTATCCAGGACATGAACACCCTGCCGGACGCCATCTTCGTGATCGACGTTGGCTACCACAAGATCGCGATTGCCGAAGCCAAGAAGCTGGGCATCCCGCTGATCGGTGTGGTCGACTCCAACCACTCGCCCGAAGGCATCGACTATGTGATCCCCGGCAACGACGACTCGGCCAAGGCCGTGGCGCTGTACGCCCGTGGCATCGCTGACGCGATCCTCGAGGGCCGTGCCAACGCCGTGACCGACGTGGTCAAGGCGGTGGCCGCCGAAGGTGCCGACGAGTTCGTCGAAGTCTCGGCCTGAGCCCCGCGCACTCGTGAAAAGGGGCTGATCAGCCCCTTTTTTTCAACCTGATTTTTGAATTTGTAGACGGAGAATTTCTTATGGCAGCAATCACCGCAAGCATGGTCGCCGAACTGCGTGGCAAAACCGATGCCCCGATGATGGAGTGCAAAAAAGCCCTGACCGAGGCCGATGGCGACATGGCCAAGGCCGAAGAGATCCTGCGCGTCAAGCTCGGCACCAAGGCCGGCAAGGCCGCCTCGCGCGTGACCGCTGAAGGCGTGGTCGCCAGCTTTGTGGCTGGCAACACCGGCGCCATGATCGAAGTCAACTGCGAAACCGACTTCGTGACCAAGAACGACAGCTTCCTGGCCCTGGCCCAGGCCGCCGCCGAGCTGGTCGCCAAGCACAACCCGGCCGACATCGAGGCCCTGGGCGCGCTGGCTTACAGCCAGGACGGTTTTGGCCCCACGCTCGAAGAAGTGCGCAAGGGCCTGATCGGCAAGATCGGCGAGAACATGAGCTTCCGCCGCTTCAAGCGCGTGGCCGGTGGCAAGACCGCTTCCTACCTGCACGGCACCCGCATCGGCGTGCTGGTCGAGTTCGACGGTGAAGAGCAGGCCGCCAAGGACGTGGCCATGCACGTGGCCGCCATGAAGCCCGTGGCCCTGACCAGCGCCGACGTGCCCGCCGAGCTGATTGCCAAGGAGCGTGCTGTGGCCGAAGCCAAGGCCGCCGAATCGGGTAAGCCCGCCGACATCGCCGCCAAGATGATCGAAGGCTCGGTGCAGAAGTACCTCAAGGAAGTCTCGCTGTTCAACCAGCCCTTCGTGAAGAACGACAAGCAGACCGTCGAGCAGATGCTCAAGGCCGCCAACACCACCGTCAAAGCCTTCACGCTGTACGTGGTGGGCGAGGGCATTGAGAAGAAGGTCGACGACTTCGCCGCCGAAGTGGCCGCCCAGGTGGCCGCTGCCCAGGGCAAGGCCTGATCGCCCAGCCCCATCGCCGCTAAACTAACGCCACAAATACCCCCAGGAGAGAAGTCCATGACCCCAGCCGCACCGGCCCACAAGCGCATTTTGCTCAAGCTGTCCGGTGAGGCCCTCATGGGCGATGACCAGTTCGGCATCAACCGCGCCACCATCGAACGCATGGTGGGCGAGATCGCCGAGGTCACCCGCCTGGGTGTGGAGGTGGCGGTGGTCATTGGCGGCGGCAACATCTTCCGCGGCGTGGCCGGCGGTGCGGCCGGCATGGACCGCGCCACCGCCGATTACATGGGCATGCTGGCCACGGTGATGAATTCGCTGGCCCTGGCCGATGCGATGAACAAAGTGGGCCTCACCGCCCGCGTCATGTCGGCGATCGGCATCGACCAGGTGGTCGAACCCTATGTGCGCCCCAAGGCCCTGCAGTACCTCGAAGAGGGCAAGGTGGTGGTGTTCGCGGCCGGCACCGGCAACCCGTTTTTCACGACCGACACGGCGGCCGCGCTGCGCGGCGCCGAGATCGGTGCCGAGATGGTGCTCAAGGCCACCAAGGTCGACGGCGTCTACACCGCCGACCCCAAGAAGGACGCGAGCGCCACGCGCTACAGCCAGCTCAGCTTCGACGAGGCCATGTCCAGGAACCTGGGCATCATGGACGCGACCGCGTTTGCGCTGTGTCGCGACCAGAAGCTGCCGATCAAGGTGTTCTCGATCTTCAAGAACGGCGCGCTCAAACGCGTCGTGATGGGCGAGGACGAAGGCACCCTGGTGCATGTCTGACCGACCCAGACCGGAGAACCTCATGACGATTGCCGACATCAAAAAGACCACCGAAACCAAGATGGAGCAGTCCATCGCGGCCTTCAAGAACAACCTGGGCAAGATCCGCACCGGCCGCGCCAACCCGGCCCTGCTCGACGCGGTGCAGGTCGAGTACTACGGCTCCATGGTGCCGCTGTCGCAGGTGGCCAACGTGGCCCTGCTCGATGCGCGCACCATCAGTGTGCAGCCCTGGGAAAAGGGCATGGGCGCCAAGATCGAAAAGGCCATCCGCGAGAGCGATCTGGGCCTGAACCCGGCGTCCATGGGCGACCTGATCCGTGTGCCGATGCCGCCCATGAGCGAAGAGCGCCGCAAGGAAATGACCAAGCTGGTCAAGTCCGAAGGCGAGCACGCCAAGGTGGCGGTGCGCAACCTGCGCCGCGACGCCAACGAAGCGGTCAAGAAACTGGTCAAGGACAAGGACGCGACCGAAGACGATCAAAAACGCAGCGAAGCCGACATCCAGAAGATGACCGACAAGCGCATCGCCGAGATCGACCAGCTGATCGCGGCCAAGGAGCAGGACATCATGGCGGTCTGAGCCAGGTGTCCCCACCCATGACCTCCATCCCCAAGGCCGCCCGCAGCGGCCTTTTTTACTGAAGCGAAGCCATGCTCAAACAACGCGTGATCACGGCCCTGGTGCTGCTGGCGGTCTTTCTGCCGGCGCTGTTCAGCGCGCAGACCGAGCCCTTCATGGCCCTGACCCTCCTGCTGATCAGTGCCGGCGGCTGGGAGTGGGGCCGTCTCAACGGCAGCTCGGCGCGCGGCGCGCTGGGCGGTGCGCTCTTGTGCGCGCTGGCCGGTGTGGCGGCCGTGCAGATGGGCTGGGCGCAGCAGGCCCCGGTGGCCCTGTGGGCCGCGGTGGGCGGCGTCTGGGTCTTGTTGGGGGTGTGGATGATCCGCGCTGGCGTGGGCGGCTGGCCGCAGGCCCCGCGACGGCTGCGCTGGCTGGGGGGGCTGGCCCTTCTGGTGGTGGCCTGGCTGGCCATGGCACAGGCGCGCGCGCGCGGCGTGAATTTCCTGCTCTCGGTGCTGACCCTGGTCTGGGCCGCCGACATCGCGGCCTATTTCGCGGGCCGCGCCTGGGGCGGGCGCTTCGTCAAGGCCAAGCTCGCGCCCGCGATCAGCCCGGGCAAGACCTGGGAGGGCGCCATCGGCGGCCTGCTGGGCGTGCTCGTGCTCGGACTGGCGTGGACGGCGCTCGATGCGCGCTTGGGCGCGGACTGGGGCGCCAGCCTGCACACTGTGCTGTGGCAGCGCGGCGCGGGCCTGGCGCTGCTGGCCTGGGCTTTTCTGACCGCCATGAGCATCGTTGGCGATCTGGTCGAGTCGCTGGTCAAGCGCAGCGCGGGCGTCAAGGACAGCTCGGGCCTGCTGCCGGGCCACGGCGGCGTGCTCGACCGCGTCGACGCCTTGCTGCCGACCCTGCCGCTCGCCCTGATGCTGGTCAGCTGGATGGAGGTGTCGGCATGAACGCGGCCCCAAAGCAGACCATCACGGTGCTTGGCGCCACGGGCTCGATCGGCAAGAGCACGCTCGATGTGCTCGCGCGCCACCCCGAACGCTTCACGGTCCATGCCCTGAGCGCGTCGAGCCAGGTCGAGCCCATGCTGGCCTTGTGCGCGCGTTTTCAACCCCGCTTTGCCGTCATGGCCCAGCCCGAGGCGGCACGCGCCCTGGCCGAGCGCGTGCGGGCCGAGGGCCTGGCCACCACCGTGCTCAGCGGTGCGTCTGCCCTCGACGAGGTCAGCGCGGCACCCGAAGTCGACACCGTCATGGCCGCCATTGTCGGCGCGGCGGGTCTGTCGCCCTGCCTGGCCGCGGCGCGCGCGGGCAAGCGCCTGCTGCTGGCCAACAAGGAGGCGCTGGTGGTGGGGGGCGAGGTGTTTCTGGCGGCGGTGCAGGCCGGCGGCGCGACCTTGCTGCCGATCGACAGCGAGCATTCGGCGATTTTCCAGTCCCTGCCCGACGACCCCGCGAGCTGGCACAGCCGCATCGACAAGATCATCCTCACGGCCTCGGGTGGGCCGTTTCGCACGCGCGACCCGGCCAGCCTGCGCGAGGTCACGCCGGCGCAGGCCTGCGCGCACCCGAACTGGTCGATGGGCCGCAAGATTTCGGTCGACTCGGCGACCATGATGAACAAGGTGCTCGAGGTGATCGAGGCGCGTTACCTGTTTGGCGTGGCGCCCGAGCAGCTCGACGTCGTGATCCACCCGCAGAGCATCGTGCACTCGATGGTGCAGTACAAGGACGCTTCGGTGGTGGCCCAGCTCGGCACGCCCGACATGCGCGTGCCGATCGCCTACGGCCTGAGCTGGCCCGAGCGCATGGCCTCGGGGGCGGCCGCACTCGACTTCAGTCGCCTGCAGGCCATGACCTTCGAATCGATCCGCGAACACGAGCACCCGGCGCGTTACCCGGGCCTGGCGCTGGCCTGGCAAGCCTTGCAGGCTGCGCGCGGCAGCTGTGCGGTGCTGAACGCGGCCAACGAGGTGGCGGTGCAGGCCTTTCTGGACGGGCAGATCCGCTTTGACCAGATCCATGCGGTCAACCTGGACACGCTGGCGCGCTGCATGCCCCCGGCCCCAGACAACCTGCAGGATTTGCTGGCCATCGACACCGAGTCGCGCGCCCAGGCGCTGCAGTGCGTGCGCGGCCTGCGCGGCTAAGGCCGTGCAGGACCCCGTGCGGTATTATTCCGGCTGCTTCGGGTCCTCTTTCGGGGCCTCCTGGGCCCCGCACCGACCGCTGCCGCCCGGCGCGCTTTTTGACCCTTCTTCCGATCCGCACCCATGCTTTTGAATCCACCCGTTTCGCTTCGCCCTCTGGTCATTGCGCTCTTGGGCACTTGTCTGGGGGCTTTGCCGGCCTGGGCGGTTGAGCCCTTCACCCTGCGCGACATCCGCGTCGAGGGCTTGCAGCGCGTCGAGCCTGGCACGGTGTTCGCCTCGCTGCCGGTGCGCGTGGGCGAGACCTACACCGACGACAAAGGCGTGGCCGCCATTCGCGCGTTGTTTGCGCTGGGCCTGTTCAAGGATGTGCGCCTGGAAACGCAGGGCGATGTGCTGGTGGTGGTGGTCGAAGAGCGGCCCACGGTGGCCGGTCTGGAATTCATCGGCCTCAAGGAGTTCGACAAGGATGTGCTGGTCAAGGCCCTCAGGGAAGTCGGGCTGGCCGAAGGACGGCCTTACGACAAGGCGCTGGCCGACAAGGCCGAGCAGGAACTCAAGCGCCAGTACATCGGCCGCAGCCTTTATGCGGCCGAGGTGGTGACCACCGCCACGCCGGTCGATCGCAACCGGGTCAACCTGAGCTTCACGATTTCCGAGGGCGCGCCCGCGAAGATCCGGCAAATCCAGATCATCGGCAACAAGGCCTTCTCCGAAAACACCCTGCGCGACCAGTTCAACCTCGACGTGGGTGGCTGGATGAGCTGGTACACCAAGTCCGACCGCTATTCGCGCAGCAAACTCAACGCCGACCTGGAGAGCCTGCGTTCGTACTACCTGGCGCGTGGTTTCATGGAGTTCCGCATCGACTCCACCCAGGTTTCGATGTCACCCGACAAGCAGGAGATGTCGATCGCGATCAACATCACCGAAGGCGAGCGCTTCGTCGTGGCGGGCGTGCGCCTGGAGGGCAACTACCTCGAAAAGGACGACGAGTTCAAGGCGCTGGTCAAGATCCAGCCGGGCCAGCCCTACAACGCCGAAACGGTGGCCGAGACCACCAAGGCCTTCACCGACCAGTTCGGCAAATTCGGCTTTGCGTTTGCACGCGTCGAGGCCCGTCCCGAGGTGGACCGCAGCAACAACCGCGTGGTGCTGGTGCTGCAGGCCGAGCCGGCGCGCCGCGCCTATGTGCGGCGCATCCTGGTGGCCGGCAACAACCGCACGCGTGACGAAGTCATTCGCCGCGAATTCCGCCAGTACGAATCGGCCTGGTACGACGGCGACAAGATCAAGCTGTCGCGCGACCGGGTCAACCGCCTGGGCTTTTTCACCGACGTCAACATCGAAACCCAGGAAGTGCCCGGCACCGCCGACCAGGTCGACCTGGTGTTCACCGTGGTCGAAAAACCCACGGGCAGCATCACGCTGGGCGCAGGCTTCTCCTCGTATGAAAAGGTCTCGCTGACCTTTGGCATTTCCCAGGAAAACGCCTTTGGCTCGGGCAATTACCTGGCCTTGCAGGTCAACACCAGCAAGTACAACCGCAACATCGTGCTGAGCACGACCGACCCGTACTTCACCGAGAACGGCATCTCGCGGACCATCGACGCCTTCTACCGCACCACGCGGCCCTACTACGGGGACCTGAACTCCTACAGCATCGTCAACCAGGGCGTGGGCATGCGCTTCGGCGTGCCGGTGACCGAATACGACACCGTGTTCGTGGGCGCCAATGCCGAGCAAACCGAAGTCAGGCAAGGCACCTACCTGCCGACCAACCGCACCCCGGGCAACTGGACGTCCCTGCCGCTGACGCTGGGCTGGGCGCGCGACCGGCGCGACAGCGCCCTGGTGCCCACCGCGGGCAATTACCAGCGCGTCTTCTCGGATTGGAGTGTGGCCGGCGATACCCGCTATGTGCGCGCCAATTACCAGTTCCAGCAATACCTGCCGCTGACCAAGAAATACACCTTCGCCTTCAACTCCGATCTGGGCTGGGGCAAGGGCCTCAACGGGCAGGCCTATCCCTGGTTCAAGAACTTCTATGTCGGCGGCCTGGGCAGCGTCCGCGGCTACCAGCAATCGACGCTGGGGCGCTCGAGCACCGATCAAAACACCGGCAACATCCTCTACGAAGGCGGCGCCAAAAAGCTGGTGCTCAATGCCGAGCTGATCGGCCCGTTCCCTGGCGCTGGCAACGACAAGACGCTGCGCCTCTTCGGTTTTGTCGACGCCGGTTACGCTTTTCCTGACAGCGACCCGATCCGCCTCAATGAGCTGCGCATGTCCTACGGCGTTGGTCTGAGCTGGATCTCACCGATGGGGCCCCTGCGCTTTTCCTACGGCATCCCCATCCAGCAGCGCGCTGGCGATAAAATCCAAAAACTTCAATTCCAGATTGGAACTTCTTTCTGATGAAAACGCTGCGTCAACATGGAGCGCTGGCCTTGCTGGCTGGCCTGGGCATTTTCTGCTCGACCCTGGCCATGGCCCAGGAGTTCAAGATGGGCTTCGTCAACACCGAGCGCATCTTTCGCGAAGCCGCCAGCGCCAAGCAGGCCCAGGCCAAGCTCGAGCAGGAATTTTCCAAGCGTGAAAAAGACCTGCTCGACGCGGGCAACGCCCTCAAGGCCGCATCCGACAAGCTCGAGCGCGAGGCACCGACCCTGTCGGAAAGCCAGCGCGTGGCCCGCCAGAAGCAGCTGGTGGAGCAGGACCGCGATTTCCAGCGCAAGCGCCGCGAATTCCAGGAAGACCTGAACGCGCGCAAGAACGAAGAGCAGCAGTTGGTGGTCGAGCGCGCCAACCGCGCGGTCAAGCAGGTGGCCGAGTCCGAGAAATACGACGTGGTGTTTCAGGAAGCCGTCTACATCCATCCCAAGCACGACATCACCGACAAGGTCATCAAGGCCCTGAACGCGGCCAAGTGAGCCTGAGCGGATACCTGTGGCGCTGAGGCTGGGGTTCATCGTCGAGTCGCTGGGGGGGCAGCTGGTGGGCCCCGCCGACAAGCGGGTCTCGCGTCTGGCGCCCCTGCATTCGGCCGGCCCCGACGACATCGCTTTCCTCAGCCACGCCCGCTACCGCCAGCAATTGGTGGACAGCCAAGCCGGTGCCGTGATCCTGGCGCCCGCCATGCTGGAGCTGTCGAAGGGCCGCGAGGCGGTCATTGTCTCCGACGACCCCTACCTCTACTTCTCTCGCCTGACCCGCCTGTGGCGCCGTGAGCACCCGCTGCCGCTGCGCGCGCGCATTCACCCTTCGGCCGTCATCGATCCCGAGGCACAGGTCGCCGACGACGCGGTGGTCGGTCCCCTGTGCGTGGTCGAAGCCGGCGCGCGCATCGGCGCGGGCACCGTGCTGCACAGCCGGGTCACGGTGGGTCAGGGCTGCCAGCTGGGGGCACGCTGCATCGTGCACCCGGGCGTGGTCATCGGTGCCGACGGTTTTGGCTTCGCACCGCACGCGGGCCAGTGGGAAAAGATCGAACAGCTGGGCGCGGTGCGCATCGGCAACGACGTGGAAATTGGGGCCAACACCTGCATCGACCGCGGTGCCCTCGAAGACACGGTGATCGAAGACGGCGTCAAGCTCGACAACCTGATTCAGATCGGACACAACGTGCATGTGGGTGCGCACACCGCCATGGCCGGCTGTGTCGGTGTGGCCGGCAGTGCGAAAATCGGGGCCCATTGCACGGTTGGCGGCGGCGCGGTGGTGCTGGGCCACCTGAGCCTGGCCGATGGCGTGCACATTTCGGCCGCCTCGGTCGTGACCCGCTCCATCGCCCAGCCCGGACACTACACCGGCATGTTCCCGCTGGACGAGAACGCGCAGTGGGAGAAAAACGCCGCCAGCCTCAAACAGCTTGCGCGCCTGCGCGAGCGGGTGCGCCAGCTCGAACAACAGATTCAGAACCTTCCGAAAGCTTCCCCATGATGGACATCCACCAGATCCTCAAGCAACTGCCGCACCGATACCCGATCTTGCTGGTGGACCGCGTGCTCGAGATCGAGAAGGGCGTGCGCATCAAGGCCATCAAGAACGTGAGCATCAACGAGCCCTTCTTCATGGGCCATTTTCCGCACCGCCCCGTGATGCCGGGTGTGCTCATGCTCGAAGCGCTGGCGCAGGCCGCGGCCTTGTTGTCCTTCGATGCGCTGGGCACCGCGCCCGACGACAACACGGTCTACTACTTCGCCGGCATCGATGGCGCGCGTTTCAAGCGCCCGGTGGAGCCGGGCGATCAGCTGATCCTGGACGTGACGATCGACCGCATGAAGGCTGGCATCTTCAAGTTCAAGGCGCGCGCCCTGGTGGGGGAAGAGGTGGCCGTCGAGGCCGAACTGATGTGCACCATGCGCAAGATCGCCTGAGGTCGCCATGTCCAATATCCACCCGACCGCGATCGTTGACGCCGGCGCGCAGCTGCACCCCTCGGTGCGTGTGGGCCCCTACAGCATCATCGGCCCGAATGTGAAGATCGGCGAGGGCTCCACGGTGGGCGCGCACTGTGTGATCGAAGGCCACACGACGATCGGCCAGAACAACACCGTCCACAACTATGCGGCCCTGGGCGCCGCGCCGCAGGACAAAAAGTACGCGGGCGAGCCCACGCAACTCGTCATCGGCGACGGCAACACCGTCCGCGAGTTCTGCACCTTCAACGCCGGCACCGTGAGCGGTGGCGGCATCACGCGCATCGGCAACGACAACCTGTTCATGGCCTATGTGCACCTGGCGCACGACTGCCAGATCGGCAGCCACACCATCTTCGCCAACAACTCGCAGCTCGCGGGCCATGTGCATGTGGACGACTGGGTGATCCTGGGCGGCTTCACCGTGGTGCGCCAGTTCCTGCGCCTGGGCGCGCACAGCTTCACGGCCATGTGCTCGCTGCTGTTCGCTGACCTGCCCCCCTTTGTGACCTGCGAGGGCCAGCCCGCCGATGCGCGCACGGTCAATGCCGAGGGCCTGCGCCGTCGCGGCTTTTCCCCCGCCCGCGTGGCCGCCGTGCGCGCCATGCACAAGGCGCTGTACCGCGAAGGCCTGACGCTCGAGGCGGCCAAGCAGCGCATCGCCGAGATTGCCGCAGCCACCCCCGAAGCCGAGCCCGATGTCGAGATGATGCTGGGCTTTTTGGCCGGCGTCGGCAAGGCCGGCATCGTGCGCCGCCGTGGCCGGGCATCCAGCGAATGAACAAGGAGATGGCCATGTCGCCACTGCGTTGCGCCGTCATCGGCGTCGGCTACCTGGGCAAATTCCACGCCCAGAAGTACGCCAAGATCCCGGGCTGCGAGCTGGTGGCCGTGGTCGACAGCCGTCAGGACGTGGCCGATGCCGTGGCCGGCCCACTGGGTTGCCGTGCGCTGACCGACCACCGCGAACTTCTGGGCCAGGTCGACGCCGTGAGCATCGTGGTGCCGACCCAGGCCCACCATGCGGTCTGTCTCGATTTCCTGCGCGCGGGCGTGCATGTGCTGGTGGAAAAGCCCATGACCACCACGCTGACCCAGGCCGACGAACTGATCGCGCTGGCCGACCAGCGAGGGTTGACGCTGGCGGTGGGCCACCTCGAGCGCTTCAACCCGGCCGCCTTGGCCCTCGAGCCGCTGCTGGCCGATCCGCGTTTCATCGACAGCTCGCGCCTGGCCCCTTTCAAACCGCGCGCCACCGATGTGAGCGTCTTGCTCGACCTGATGATCCACGACGTGGACCTGATCCTCTCGCTGGTGGACAGCGAGGTCGACAGCGTCGAGTGCTCGGGCGCGCGTGTGCTGACTTCGGACATCGACATCGCCAATGCGCGCATCCGCTTCGCCAATGGCTGCGTGGCCAATGTGACCGCGAGCCGCGTGAGCAGCAAGAGCGAACGCAAGATGCGCGTGTTCCAGAGCCAGGCCTGTCACTCGCTGGATTTCCAGGCGCGCACGCTGACCACCTACCGTGGCAACGCCGACCCCATGGCCGCGCCGGAGCAGGCGATCGAGCGACATGAACAATCGTTTGGCGAGGCCGATCCCCTGTACAGCGAGATCGCCGATTTCGTGGGCAGCGTCCGCGAAGGCCGTGCCCCCAAGGTCGGTGGCCGCGCCGGGCGGCGTGCACTGGAAGTCGTTCAGCGCTTGACCGAAGCCACCAAGCTCATTTCCTGATCCTTTTTTTCGAAAGACCCACCATGCGCATCCCCATGGTCGACCTCGCGGGCCAGTACCGCGACCTGCAATCCGAACTCCAACCCGCGATGCTGGCCGCGCTGCAGGCCGCGCAATTCATCCTCGGGCCCAATGTGCAGGCCTTCGAAAAAGAGGCGGCCGAGTACCTGGGCGTCAAGCACGCGATCAGCTGCGCCAACGGCACCGACGCGCTGCACCTGGCGCTGCTGGCGGCCGGCATCGGCCCCGGTGACGAGGTGATCACGACGCCCTTCACCTTCATCGCCACCGCCGAAGCCATCGCCTATGTGGGCGCGAAAGCGGTGTTCGTCGACATCGATCCGCAAACCTTCAACATCGACGTGGGCCTGGCGGCCAAGGCCATCACGGCCAAGACCCGGGCGCTGCTGCCGGTGCACCTGTTCGGCCAACCGGCCGACATCGCGCCCTTGCAGGCCCTGGCCCAGCAGCACGGCCTGCGCCTGATCGAAGACTGCGCGCAATCGTTTGGCGCCAGCGTCGGTGGTCGCCAAACCGGCTCGATCGGCGACATCGGCTCGTTCAGCTTTTTCCCGAGCAAGAACCTGGGCTGCTATGGCGATGGCGGCATGGTCATCACGCAATCGGACGCCATGGCCGAGACCCTGCGCATGCTGCGCAACCACGGCAGCAAGGTGCGTTACTACCACGACATCATCGGCTACAACAGCCGCCTCGACGAGCTGCAGGCGGTGGTGCTGCGCGCCAAACTGCCGCGCATCGACCACTACAACCAGGAACGCCGCCGCGTCGCACACCGCTACAACGCGGGCCTGGCCGGCCTGCCGCTGCAAACGCCGCACGAAGACGGCGTGGGCCTGCACGTCTACCACCAGTACACCCTGCTGTGCGAGCGCCGCGCCGACATCCAGAAGGCACTGACCGATGCGCAAATCGCCAGCGCCATCTACTACCCGGTGCCGCTGCACCAGCAAAAGGTGTTCGAGGGCATCGCCGCCGGTCTGCACTTCCCGGTCACCGAGTCGGTGGCTGCGCGCTGTGTCTCGCTGCCGATCTACCCCGAGCTCAGCGACAGCGCGATCGACGAAATCTGTGGCGTGATCCGTCAGGCCCTGGCCTGACAAGGCCCAGGGAGCAGGGCGCTTGAGCGGCATGCGTGTGTCCATGGTGGTCGCCGAGCGTTCGGGCGATCAGCTCGCGGCGCTCTTGCTGCAAGGCCTGCAGCGCCGCTGGCCCGGTCTGCAGGCCGACGGCATTGGTGGGCCGCAGATGCAGGCACTGGGCTTTGCCTCGCGCTGGTCTTGCGACGAGCTCTCGGTGCGCGGCCTGGTCGAGGCGCTGTGGCGCTACCGTCGCATCACGGCGATTCGCCAACAGCTGATCGACCAGCTGGTCGCCACGCCGCCCGACCTGTTCGTGGGTGTCGACGCCTCCGACTTCAACCTCACGGTCGAGCGCGAGCTGGGCCGGCGCGGCATCCCGGCGGTCCAGTTGGTCTGCCCCTCGATCTGGGCCTGGCGCCCCGAGCGCGTGAACAAGATCCGCGAGAGCGTGCGCCACATCCTGTGCATCTACCCCTTTGAGCCGGCGCTGCTGGCCGAGCATGGCATCGAAGGCACCTTTGTCGGGCACCCGGTGGCCGATGTGATTCCCTTGACGCCTGACCGCGCGGGCGCGCGCCAGACCCTGGGCTTGGACGCCGAGCGGCCCGTGGTCGCCCTGCTGCCGGGCAGCCGCAGCGCCGAAATTCGCGCGCTGGCCCTGCCGTTTGTGCAGGCCGCGCAGCGCATGCGCGCACAGCGTCCGGCGCTGCAGTTCGTGTTGCCCACGCACGAGGGCTTGCGTCCGGCGATCGAACAAGCCCTGCACGCCACGGGCATGCAGGGGCATGTGCAGCTGGTCATGGGCCAGTCGCACGCGGTGCAAGCCGCCTGCGACGTGGCCCTGGTGGCCAGCGGCACGGCCACGCTCGAAACCGCGCTGCACAAGCGCCCCATGGTGATCGCCTACAAGATGCAGTGGCTGTCTTGGCGGATCGCCAACGGCAAGCGCCTGCTGCCCTGGGTCGGCCTGCCCAACATCCTGTGCAACGAGGGTTTGGTGCCCGAGTTCCTGCAAGAGCAGGTGCAGCCGCAGGCCCTGGCCGATGCGACGCTGGCCTGGCTCGATGATCCCGCGGCCGTGTCGCGCCTGCAGCAGCGCTTTGCGGCCTTGCACCACGAACTGCGCCAGGACATGCCGACGCGCTCTTGCCATGCGATCGAAAAAATCCTCGGTGCCTGAGCAAGTGCCCCTGAACTGGGACACGCTCGGTCTGGTGGCCGGCGTGGACGAGGCCGGTCGTGGCCCACTCGCGGGGCCGGTGGTGGCGGCGGCCGTGATCCTGGACGACCTGAAACCCATCGCCGGCCTCAACGACTCCAAAAAACTGACCGAAAAGCGCCGGGAAAAGCTCTACGACGAGATCCTGGCCAAGGCCCTGTGCTGCTCGATCGCCGAGGCCAGCGTGCAGGAGATCGACCAGCTCAACATCCTGCAGGCCACGCTGCTGGCCATGCGCCGCGCGGTCGATGGCCTGCGCCTCAAGCCCGTGAAGGTGCTGGTCGACGGCAACCGCATCCCCGTGCTCGATGTGCGGGCCGAAGCCATCGTGCAGGGCGATGCCAAGGTGCCTGCCATTTCGGCGGCGTCGATCCTGGCCAAGGTGCACCGGGACCGCCTGTGCAGCGAACTGCACCGCCAGTTCCCCGATTACGGTTTTGACCGCCACAAAGGCTACGGCACCGCGGACCACCTGCAGGCCCTGGCCACCCATGGACCCAGCCCTTGGCACCGCCTGAGTTTTGCGCCCGTGGCGCGGAGCGTGCGATGAACCGCATCAGCTCGCGCGACAACCCGCTGGTCAAGACCTTGCGCCGCCTCGCGCAGGAGTCGAACGCCTACCGCAAGCTCGGCCAGCTCTGGCTCGAGGGCGACCACCTGTGCCGGGCGGCTTTGCAGCGGGGCGTGCGGCCGTTGCGCGTGGTGCTGTCCGAAAGCCTGGCGGACAGCGCGGCGGCCGCCGAATGGCTGGCCCTGGAGGCGCCGATCACGGTGTTGCCGGACCCGCTGTTTGCGGGCCTCAGCGGTTTGGAGTCGGCGGCGCGCATGGGGTTTGTGGTGGCGCATGGGCCCGGCCCAGGCATCGCTCCCGATGTGCCCACCGTGGTGCTGGACCGGCTGCAGGACGCCGGCAATGTGGGCGCGATTTTGCGCTGTGCGAGCGCCTTCGGTTTTCGCCAGGTGCTGGCCTTGCAGGGCACAGCCGCCTTGTGGTCGCACAAGGTTTTGCGTGCGGGCATGGGCGCGCATTTCGGGCTGCAGCTGTCCGAGGGCCTGCTCGAGGACGATCTGCTGGCCCTGGACCTGCCCCTGGTCACGACCAGTTCCCACCAGGGGCCTTTTTTGCACGAGTTGCAGCGCGCTGGCGCCTTGCCCGCACGCTGCGCCTGGGTCATGGGCCATGAAGGGCAGGGCGTGCGCGAGCGCTTGATGGCGCGCGCCAGCCTGCAGGTGCGCATTGCCCAGCCGGGCGGTGAGGAGTCGCTCAATGTGGCCACCGCGGCGGCGATTTGCCTGCACGCCAGCGCCACGGCCGGGCTTTGACCGGGTTTTCCCTCTTGTTCTTGGTCTTTCCCGTCTTGCAGGGCTCGGCCAACACACGCTGACGGGCTATAATGGGAGGCTTTCCCGCATCAACCCCGTACGCCCCAGTCCAGCCAGGCCCTTCCCCCTCGAACAAGCAGCCAAACACAACACTTTTGTGTTCTGAGCGCTGAGGCGTACCCGAACCATACCGGAGAACCCAGTGCTTTTGTCTCTTCAGGGAACCTTCCCACCCGCCATCCTGGCGCTGGCAGACGGCACGGTCTTTATCGGCAATTCCATCGGAGCCACC
>JACCED011060019.1_pt1 | contig 42391 bp, 19 predicted proteins | sample 7455021 | NCBI WGS metagenome assembly JACCED01 (sample SAMN15323456, study PRJNA562643) | freshwater metagenome | isolation source: river surface water | place: USA:Blue River Watershed | collected 2017-08-19
CGGCAACGGTGTTGGTGAAAGAAAATCCAGCAGCGAAGATTGTGAATGCGAGCAGTGTTGCACAGTGTTTGAGAGGCAATAGTTATACGTTTGCATCTACAGGAACAGCGGCTGCTGCCACATCGAGCATTTCAACTTACAGTTGGAACTTTGGTTCTGGTGCAAGTCCGGCAACTTCAACAAGTGCAAGTCCTGGAGCAGTCACATACACAACAATTGGCATCAAGAAAGTTGTCTTAACGGTAACAGATGCAAATGGTTGTACGGATACTGCGGAGTATACATTGAATGTGAAGGCTCATCCAACAGCAACATTGAGTTTAGCCAATGGCAGTCAGTGTTTGATTGGTAATTCATTTAGTGTCGGCGGTAATGGAAGCACAGCCGTAACTGGATCAACGTTGAGCACTTATTATTGGACATACGGTGTGAATGCAAGTGTAGCTTCCTACGGTCCAGTTTCTTCATCAACGGCGAATACAGTATCATATTCAGACACTGGATTTAAGAAATTGAGATTGATTGTAACAGATGCAAATGGTTGTAAGGATACTGCAGATTCAATTGCGATTGTGAAACAACATCCAATAGCGAAATGGACTGTAAATTCTTCATTCCAATGCAAAGTGGGTCAATCATTTAATTTTGCAGCAAGACAAACAAAAGCGGCAAAAGGCAGTTCGATTTCGTCTCATTCTTGGAGTTTTGGAAGCAATGGTGTACCATCATCTGCGAGCAATATCGACAGTGTTGGAGCGGTTAAATTTAGCACATTGGGTAGTCAAACCGTGATATTAACCTCAACTGATGCAAATGGATGTCAAGATACATTCATGGGTGTTGTGGTTGTGAGGGACAATCCAACGGCTGCAATAGCGGTTAGTCCGAACGCAACTCAATGTTTGCAAACCAATCAATTTACATTCACAGGAGGAACGTCTAGTGGTGGAACTGGGGGAACTGTAAATTCATACAATTGGGATTTTGACATTATGTCGGCGAGTAGCAAGGCAAGCCCAACTACTGGCACAGGTTCAAGTCCCTCAGCAGTAAAATACTCAGATTTTGGCACGTACAAGATCAAGTTAACGGTAACGAACAATTTGGGCTGTAACGACACTGCTCTCATGACGGTATTGGTGAAGGAGAATCCGAAAGCTGATTGGACAACGCCAACGGCTCAGCAATGTTTACAGACAAATACATATGGTTTTTCGACCACAAATTCAAAATCGGCTACTTCGTCATCGATACAATCATATGGATGGACATTTGGTTCAGGATCTAATCCATCGGCATCAAGTTCATCGGCACCGAGTGGAGTTGTGTATGCTACGAGTGGCCAGAAATTTGTAACTTTAACGGTGACAGATTTAAATGGTTGTACAGATACATTTACGTCGACATTAACGGTGAAAGAAAATCCGAAGGCACAAATTGCATTCTTGGGAGCTAATTCGGCGGCATGTTTTAGGGGCAATTCATTTAATTTCGCTTCTACTGGATCGGCTTCGGTTTCGGGTTCGTCGATCACAAGTCAATCATGGAACTTTGGATCTGGAGCGAATCCTGCGAATTCTTCGGCAACGTTCTATAATGGTGTGAAATACAGCACCATAGGTGTTAAAAATGTAGTTTACACGGTGAATGACGCGAATGGTTGTTCAGATACTTTCAATTTAACTGTAACGGTTAAAGATCATCCGGTTGCAAAATTTGCGATCAATGACAGTTCACAATGTTTGCGTGGAAACGGATTTGTGTTTAATCCATCAACTACAGTTGCGGTGAGCACGATATCTAGTGTAGTGTGGACTAATTTTGGAACTTCGAGTAGTTTAACGGTTCCAAGAACAAGTACAAGTTCAACTTCACAAACGGTTAATTATGGAACCATCGGTAGCAAATCGATTCAATTGATTGTGAAAGATGCCAATGGATGTAATGATACTTTAAATAAGGTGGCCGTGGTTAAATCTCATCCAACGGCTGCATGGACAGTGAATACAACATCGCAGTGTTTGGTGGGCAACGTCTATAATTTCTCAGCGAGTACATCAGCGTCTGTAACGAGCAGTTCATTAACCAATTATGCTTGGAACTTTGGCTCAGGAACAAGTCCAAGCACTGGTTCTGGGGTTACTCCAAATCCTGTTACATATTCAACTCCGGGAACCAAGGGAATAACATTGATTGTTACAGACAATAATAAATGTACAGATACATCAATTGGTTCTATCATTGTGAGGGACAATCCAATAGCCAAAATTTCGGTGAACAATGCTGTTCAATGTTATCAAACACAATCATTTAATTTCTCATCTTCATTATCAACAGCTGGAAGTGGATCTACGATACTCACTTACAACTGGATGTTTGACACAACATATTCGGCGCCATCAACGAGTACTGCTGCGGTGAGTGGTGTTAAGTGGAACACTCCGGGTGTTAAAAAGGTTCGATTGACAATTACAGATGTGAATGGTTGCCAGGATACTTTTGAAATGACGGTTTTTGTAAAACCAAATCCAAAAGCTCAATGGACAGCCAATACGTATGTTCAGTGTTTAGATGTCAATAAATACAGTTTTTCATCTTCTGGTAGCCAGTCGGTTTCAGGTTCATCGATTAGTGCATTTGACTGGAATTTTGCAGCCAATGCAAATCCAGCAACATCAAGTTTAGCATCTCCAACGAACATTCAGTATTCAGCGGGTGGATTAAAAACGGTAGTGTTAACAATTACTGATGCAAATGGATGTAAAGACACATTTGCGAGTACAATTCGGGTGAAAGACAATCCGGTAGCGAATTTTACGATTAACAATGCTGCTCAATGTTTCAGGGGAAATGTATTTAACTATAATTCAACGAGTACGAGCGTTGGTGGTTCTAGTATTGCGAGTTACAGTTGGAAGTTTGGAGCAAATGCAAGTGTAGCAACTGCAACCACTTCGAGTCAATCGAATGTAAAATATGGGGTCATTGGAACGAAGACAATCAGTTTGGTGGTTATTGATGCGAATGGTTGTCCGGATACCATTGAAAAACCAGTTGTAGTGAAAGACCACCCTGTAGCAGTTTCTACTGTGAATGCAGGAAGTCAGTGTTTTCGTGGTAATTCTTATAATTTTGGTTCAAGTGGAACTGCTGCTGTCAGCGGTTCTTCAATATCAAGTTATGCATGGACGTTTGGAACTGCATCGGTGCCATCATCGGCAACTGGTTCAACATACAATGGGGTGAAATACTCGAGCATTGGAAGTAAAAACATTCAGATGGTTGTTTATGATGCAAATGGTTGCAACGATACTGTGAAATTTGCAGTGGTGGTAAAGGACCATCCAAATGCACAATGGGCAATGTCGTCTACATTATCTACACAATGTTTGGTAGGAAATAGTTTCAATTTTACATCGTCGAGTTCAACACCGGTTACCACATCAAAAATTGGGGGTTATGCATGGAATTTTGGATCGGGTTCGGTTCCGGGTTCAGCGATTACATCTTCGGTGAATAATGTTGTGTACACAACTTATGGCGTGAAGTCAGTGTCCCTCATCATTAATGACACCAATGGTTGCAACGATACATTTATTTCAAATGTTACGGTGAAGGACAATCCAACGGCAAAGATTGGTGTGAATTCAGCGGTACAATGTTTCCAGAACAACAGCTTTAATTTTGACGCGAGCGGTTCAAGTACTGGATTTGGATCTACGGTAAGCACTTATGATTGGAAGTTTGATGCATTGTCATGGAAGAATCATGCGAATCCAGCTACGGTGAGTGGTTCAGGTTCAACGGCATCCAACCCAACTGGTGTTACATATGATACCTTGGGAGGGTTTAAAGTTCGATTGTTGGTTACAAATACAAGTGGTTGTACAGATACTGCGATGTTTGCAATACGGGTAAAGGAAAATCCGTTGGCAAAATGGTCGGTTGGAACTTTTGTTCAGTGTCAGCAAACCAATTCTTATAACTTTACTTCATCGGGGTCGGCGGCTTCAAATAGTTCAACAATAACTGGTTATTCGTGGACATTTGGAAGTGGAGCAACTCCTCCAAATTCAACAGCAGCCATACCTGCCTTGGTTAATTATTCTTCGGCAGGAACGAAGAATGTGACATTAACAGTGACTGATTTCAACGGTTGTACAGATACGTTTACAGCATCGATAAGGGTTAAAGACAATCCATCCGCGAAGGTGGTAATTGCAAATGCAAATCAATGTTTCAGGGGCAATAACTTTAATATTGGTTCAACTGGAACGGCAGCTGTTGGTGGTTCTAACATCACTGCTTATGATTGGGATTTTGGCACTGGTGCAACTCCGGCGACATCCACTTCGGCGAGTCCGTCTACTGTGAAATATTCAAATATTGGGGTAAAAACCATCTTGCTCACAATCACGGATGCGAATGGATGTAAAGATACGTTTAAGACCACTCTAACAGTAAAAGATCATCCCGATGCACAGTGGGTAGTGGCGGGAGCTCAAAATTCACAATGTTTCAGAGGTAACAATTTTATCATTTCGTCTACGGGCACAACTCCTGTTTCTCCATCTACCAGCATTGCTGCTTACGAATGGAATTTTGGTGCAAATGCAAGTCCGGCGAATTCATTTGCAGTGACTCCAGGAAGTGTGAAATTTGGAACCATAGGAACCAAAGTGGTGAAGTTAATTGTCACAGATTTTAATGGATGTAAGGATACTAACGTTGGAAATTTAGTTGTAAAAGATCATCCTGATGCAGACTTTACCTTTACTAAAAACAGTTCTCAGTGTTTAATTGGAAATTCATTTGATTTTAGTTCGGCGGTATCGACACCGGTAATCAATTCAGCGTTGGGTGGTTATCAGTGGACATTTGGGGCCAATGCCACTCCTTTGAGTGCAACCAATAGCACGCCAGCAAATGTGGTATATTCGGCATATGGAACAAAGTTGATTACTTTGATAGTGAAGGATACCAACAATTGTTCTGATACGATTTCTAAAAATGCCATAGTGAAACAACATCCATTGGCAAAATGGACGGTGAACAACGATACTCAGTGTTTGAGAGGCAATCAATTTAATTTCAGTGGTTTGAGTTCTACATCTGCGATCAGTTCAACGATATCAAATTACCAATGGAATTTTGGTTCTGGAGCGTCTCCTGCGAATTCTACTGCTTCAACTGAATCTGTAAATTATGCGACCATAGGAGTAAAATCGATTCACATTTTGGTGACAGACGCCAATGGTTGTCAAGATTCATTCAGAACTTTTGTTCGTGTGATGGATCACCCAACTGCGAAATGGGCAACCAATCCGTACGAACAATGTTTACAAGGAAATAGCTTTGATTTTGCGTCTTCAAGTTCATTGCCGGTGACGGGTTCAACATTGATTGGATACGATTGGACATTTGGTTCTGCGGCAACACCAGCAACTTCTGTAACGGCGGCAACCAATGATGTTACATATGCAACAATTGGTTCGAAATCAGTGATATTAAAAGTAACGGACCTCAATGGATGTAACGATACATTTATGTCGACAGTTACTGTGAAAGCACATCCAATTGCAAAATGGACGGTGAACAAAGCCATACAATGTTTCCAAGAAAATAGTTTTGCATTTAGTCCATCGGCAACCACAGCGGTTTCAGGGTCTAACATTTCAACCTATTCTTGGTCGTTTGGCAGCACTGCAAATCCAACCACAAACACCACATCTTCTCCTCCAGATGTAATCTACAGCACCATTGGTCAAAAAACGGTGATCTTGACGGTTGTGGATGCAAATGGTTGTGAGGATACATTTACTTCCTCGGTTAAAGTCCTTCAAAATCCAAAAGCAGAGTGGACTGCAAGCAATTATATTCTTTGTCCAGACGACAACAGTTTTGATTTTTATTCTACAAACAGTACTCCTGCGAGTGGAAGTTCACTGTCTAATTTTTATTGGACATTGGGGAGTACAGCAACGCCAGATACGTCTACAAAGGTTGATTTAAAGAATGTGAGTTTCTCGTCTTTTGGTGTAAAAACCATTGTGTTGAAGGTTACAGATATCAACGGGTGTGCGGATACGTTTAAGGCTTCGGTGAGTGTGAGAGAGAAGCCTACAGCGAAGTGGACTGTAAATAACGGCGGACAGTGTTTGAACAATCATTCTTTTGCATTTACTTCCAATGGATCTACACCAATAGCTGGTTCTACAATTGTTGGATATAAGTGGAATTTTGGGTTGAACGCAAGTCCAGATACTTCGTCATTGGCAATGCCACCAACCGTGAAATATTCAACATTTGGAAAGAAAACCATTAAATTGACGGTTACAGATTTGAATGGATGTACTGATACGTTTGAATCATCGATCATGGTTTATCCTGCGCCAAACATGAACTATGTGATTGCAAATGACAGTCAGTGTTTAGGCAATAACTTGTTTAAATTCACAAATGCATCTACATTGGCTTTGGGGTCGATGAATTATAAGTGGCACTTTGGCGACACTACTCCAGATGTTTCGGCACTTGATACCACGCATGTTTATGCCAAAGAGGGCACATACTTTGTGAAATTGTATGGGTATACCGACAAAGGTTGTTCCGACAGCATCCAGAAATTTGTGGTGGTGCATCCGATGCCGAAGGTAGACTTCTTCTTGTTTAGCAGTTGTGCTCCTGGAAATACAATTGCATTTACCAACAACAGTAAAATTACGTCTGGTTCTATGACCTATGTATGGACATTTGGAAATGGGAATACCAGCACTCAAACCAATCCTTATTATACATATGGATCTTCTGGTACGTATAAAGTAAAACTCATGAGTACGAGTGATTACGGATGTATTGATTCAGTTGAGAAGAAAATTAACGTTTATGGTGCCATGACGGCAGCATTCAAGGTAAATTCGCAACAGTGCGATGTTTCCAAACCATTTAAATTTAACAATACATCTCAATTAACTGCGGGTAGTACGGTAACCTTTAAGTGGGATTTCGGAAATGGAAAATCTTCTTCTGATACTAGTCCGCTTCATCAATACACAACTGCTGGTGTGTACAAAGTGAAATTGGTTTTAACTGGAAATGGGGGTTGTAAGGATTCAACAAGTGAAACCATCACCATTTTCGAAAAACCTAAGGCTGGATTCTCTGTGAACAATACTTGTACATGGAATGGCGCTGTTTCATTTAAAAACACGACTAAAATTACCACTGATTCATTGTATTACAAATGGGATTTTGGGGATGGACAAAACAGTACTGATACCAATCCAACCCACAAATATGCTTACTTTAGTAGTTACAAGGCTTTGTTAACTGCCACTTCTAAGTTTGGTTGCGTGGATACTATTTCGCAGATTGTGAAAGTATTTGCAAAACCTGAAGCGAAATTTACGACCAATGGACAAATCCAATGTGGTACAGTGAACTTCTTTAAGTTTACCAATTTGTCGACAATTGGAAGCGGAAACGCAATTTACTATTGGGATTTTGGAGACAGTACCACTTCGATTGACTCAAACACAACACATTCATACAGTAAATACGGCAATTTCACGGTTAGGTTGATTGCTAAAACGAAATTTGGATGTGCTGATACAATATCGACCACTGTAACCGTGGTTAGTAAACCAACTGCGAGTTTTACGTTTACAAACGAATGTTTGGGTGTTGCCAATAAGTTTACAAACACATCAAAAGACGTCAGTGCAACTACAACATATACTTGGAATTTTGAACCAACAGTTTCGAGCACAGTCACAAGTCCTAACCATACCTATGCAAATGATGGCAAATACAATGTTTGTTTGATTGCGGACAACGGGTTGAATTCATGCAGAGATACAGTATGCCAGGATGTATACGTTTATCCTAAACCGAAAGTTGATTTTACCGTTTCGAAATACACATCTTGTGGTAGCGATACGTTTAAGTTCTTAAATAAAACGACCATCAAATCTGGAAGTTATTCGCTTAGATGGGATTTTGGTGATAATTCTGGGTCTACTCAATTGAATCCTGTACACAAATACGACAATCCTGCAGTGTATCAGGTAAAACTATATGCGGAGAGCAATTACGGTTGTAAAGATTCTTTGAGTTCGGTGGCAACTAGAATTAAAATCAAAATCAAACCTCAGGTAAGTTTCGTGAAATACGATTCATGTTGGGGTGGAACTGTGGAGTTTAAAAATGCAACCAACAATCCGCTCGATTCTATTTTAATGACAAAATGGTATTTAGGCGATAATTCTTTGAGCTATGCTCAAACGAAGTTTAGACATGCGTATGCTGCGCCTGGCACTTACAAAGTTACCTTGGTTGTGACTCTGAAGAACAACTGTGTTGACAGTTTCAGTAACAACATTGTGATTTATCCGGTGCCAACTGTTCGGTTGAAACAAAATAACCAAAATGTTTCTATTTGCAATAATACCAATGCATTTACATTCTATGATTCTTCAATTATTTCTGGTGGAGGGACATTGTCTTCGCGGTGGTTTGTAAGTGATGGCAGCTATTATACGAATAATCCATTGGTGAAGTCGTTTACCACTGCGGGTAAATTCTGGATTAAATTGGTGAGTAGAAGTGCCAAAGGTTGTGAAGCGGCAGATTCGACTCAAATTGAGATTTTCCCTGAGCCAACTGCTCAATTTACAATGAACGATAGTGACCAATGTTTGGTAGGAAATAATTTTGAGTTCTACGACAATACATCGATCAATACAAATGGTGGAACATTGACCTATTTGTGGAACTTCGGAGATGGAACAACTTCTACCTTAGATAATCCAATCAAAACATACAAAGCTCCTGGATTCTATACTGTGTCTTTAAAAGTGACAAGTAGTTATGGCTGTTCAGACACTCAAGTTTCGTTCTTGAGAGTTTACGACATGCCAAAAGCAAACTTCACGGTGAACAATTGGAATCAGTGTTTGGCAGCAAATAAGTTTGATTTTGTGAATTTGAGTACCATTTCAACGGGGAATGGTTCATTAACCTATGATTGGGATTTTGGAATTCCTGGAACCTCTACACAGATGAGTCCGAGTGTGAATTTCACCGGTACCGGCATGCAACCTGTTGCTTTAAGAGCCACAAGTAGTTATGGATGTTACGACGATACTCTCAACTATGTTTATGTCCTTCAAAACCCTGACACGGGTATCATAACCATGCTCAATGCGATTCCATGTCATGGAATGTCGGGTAAACTTTCGGTAACTGGAACAGGAGGAACTGGTCCATACGAGTATTCTTGGAATGGAAATAGTTTCTCAAACAGAAATACATTCGACACTGCGGTTGCTGGATATTATAAGGTTGTGATTAAAGATAAGAACGGATGCACAAGTTTCGGCGAGTTTAATTTTTCAGAGCCAGCACCTTTATGGGATACGATAGTGAAGGGTGCCGATGCAAGATGTTACAGATCTTCTGACGGTGCTGCAGATGTATTCCAAACCAAAGGCGGTACGTCACCTTATTTCTACCGATGGTATAAGGGGCCTCAAACTTATTTTGGTAAGTCATTGACCAATGTTCAAGCGGGTAAATATTATTTGGTTATAATTGATAATAATGGTTGTTTGAAAAATGATTCGGTTTCAATATTTGAACCTTCAAAATTGGTTCCAACAGTGTTTGTGACGAATCCTATCAAATGTTTTGATTCACTTGCTACGGTGGTTGCAACGGCCAAGGGGGGATCTCCAACTTTGAGTAAGGTTGATAAATATGATTTCTATTGGGATTTCAAAACAACAGCTGCGGCTTCTATAAAATCTGATTTGAGAGCAGGAAATCACAATGTAATGGTGGTGGATTCAAACGGTTGTAGAGAATATGCTTTCTTCAATTTGAGTGAGCCTACCAAAATGATTGTAACGATTGACTCTACCAAGGATGTACGTTGTTATGGAAATACCAATGGGCAGATTTTTGCAACTGTTACAGGAGGTACACCGGGTTATAAATACAGTTGGATTGATTCTATTGGAAACATTGTATCTGACAAACGTATTCTCACTGGAATGTCTCGTGGTAAATACAAATTGGCAATCAAAGACAGTAAAGGCTGTCCGGATACACTGGCTCAAGATGCTGAAATCTTCACGCCATTGCCATTGAATATTTTAACCATTGACAACAAGTTAATTGATTGTAATGGCGCGAGCACTGGTAAAATTGCTGTGACCGCTCAGGGTGGAAATGGGGAATACAAATATCAATGGTTTATGAAACCAGTGAACATTTTAGACAGTGTGATCTACGATGTTAAAGCTGGTGGTTATTATGTAAGGGTTACAGATAAGTTGGGTTGTACGAAAGATTCATTGTTATTTGCAACTGAAAGAGCTAAAAATAACATCCAATTGATTTCGGATTCAATTCAGTTATGCGAATTTGACTCTTTGAAATTGAATGCCGGACTGAAAGATAGCATTGCGTTCCAATGGAAATTTAGAAATGCATTGGGTGTTTGGGATTCATTTGGTTGGAAGGATAACGGGTATCATGCAATTGACTCATTGACTCGAAACCAAGGCGGATACTACCAGGTGAATGCTGTGGATCGTTATGGTTGTGAAGATTCCGCAAGAATTTTCGTGAGGGTGAATTTGAATCCGATTGTGAGTATATCTTCTGATCCTAAGATTGGGTGTATTGGTGGAACGGCTGTTCTGACTGGTTTGGGTGCTGATAGTTACAAATGGTTCAAATCGAGATTGGTTCCAACATTTGGATATGACACACTTGGATATAACTATTTGTTACAATTGAACAACATTCAAAAGAAAGATACTGGAACATATTACGTACTTGGAACTACAACTGCGGGATGTTCCGGCGTGGGTAGTTATGTGTTAAACGTTGGATTAGACTCAATTAGTGTCATGCCTGATACATCTGTTTGTGAGGGTGGGGTATTGGTATTACGTGCGAAGGGTGGAGTAGATTATACGTGGACAGGTCCGAATGGTAACATTGTAAAATCGCCGAGTTATATCATCAATCCTGCAGACCTTAACGACAATGGTATTTATACTGTGCGTATTTCTGACAAATGGAATTGCACTGGGAATTTCCAAACCAGGGTGAAGATTCAACCTAAGCCAAACATTACCTTAACAGATTTGAAATCAGGTAATTATTGCGAAGGAGAAAACTTGCAATTGATTGCAAATACCGATGCTAACTTGATTGATTGGACAGGCCCTAACGGATTGAACATTCCTAAAACAACACAAGTAGTTGTGAATGTAAGTCAGTTAGATCGTGTGAAACAAGGTTATTATAAAGTAGTTGGAACTTCCACTTATGGATGTAAAGACTCAAGTAGTTTATTGGTGAATGTATATTCTAAGCCTACTGCGGCATTTGACTTCCAAAAACGTTGTTTGTTCCTCATTCAGAACGAAGCATTTGATATTTTCTCTAACTCTTCTGGAGCCACCAAGTATACTTATTACTTCGATAATGCCCCAATAGCAGGGTCTGCGAGACACAGGTATACTATTGCCGACACAGGAGAGCATTCAATCAAGCTTGTTGTGACGAACGATTATGGCTGCTCTGATGAAATGGAAAAGACCGTGGTGGTTAAGCAACCTGACTATATTGAGTTGCCAAATGCCTTTACGCCTAACAATGATATGATAAATAACCTTTATTATCCTGTTCGGACAGATGCAATTACGCATTACAAAATGCGTATTTACAATCGTTGGGGTGAAAAGGTGTTTGAGGGCGAAGACAAACCTTGGAATGGTAAGGATCCGTTTGGAAATTATCATAACGAAGGTGTTTATGTGGTGATTTTGGAATATGCCTCATTCTGTAGCGAAAACCCTGATGAAATTACTAGTCCGATGAGATTCGATGGTAAGCAAGGGGCAATCAAAACAGACGTTACCTTACTCCGATAAATTTAAAGTTTAAGGTTTACAGTTTGGTGTCGATGTTATTTTATGCATCGACAAACTGTAAACCTTAAACTAATTTATAAATTTGCCTGCGTATAGAGATATATTGCACAAGCCAAAGTGCTGAAATTAAAATTAAGCTGCCAAGGATCACATATTGATTGATCTCATCGGGGGCTTGAAATCCAAAAGTTTCGATATAAGCATTGGTGGTATTTTTGATGAAATACAGCAATACAAGGTTTACAGCAAAAATGATCGCCATGATCAAAGCCAGTTGCTTAGAGTACCATTGTACAATTTTGGAATGAGGATAGCCTTGATGTAACAAGGTTTCTGTTTCGTATTTAGACCGGGTAATTGCCAATTGTACGTACAGTAAAAAGGCACTGACAGAAACAAACACAACAAATATTCCAAGAACGGCAACAATCGTGAGGATGGCTTGAAGAAGACTTCCAAATTTGCCATTTTTCAAGAGTTCTTGATTGGTTTCATATCCCTCATTTTCAAGATGTTTCTGAATGGCTGGAAGTTCATTTTGTTTGGCCTTTACAATAATTCGATATGATTCCGCAGAATTCGGAATATTTCCGAATTTTTTATTTGCATAATTCATAAAACGCTGAGGCACCAGCACCGAAGTAATTCTATTGCTAAACCCAGCAATACGTCCTTGAAATCGGGCTGCGCCACTTTTCCCTTGAATGTCGATGTCGAAAACTGCCATTTGAATGGTGCCTTTCGACAACTGGGGAAGTCCTCTTCCGGGGGCAAAATTAAAATTATAGAGGTTGATAAAATCGGTTGGAAGTATCATTGGAATCATATTGCTTCCTTCTTCCCAGCTCCAATCTTCTGGTTTTACATCTAAAAAATCATCACCAACGCTTTCCAAAAAAAGTTCCGTTCTCATGGTTGCACCTGCATTTCCGGGGATGCTCATTGAGGCAACAGCTTCGAATTGATTGGCTGTAAATTCTCCCACTTTTTGAATGCTTTTCAGAGATTTCAACTGTTGTACTTCCGTTTCACTGAAGGTACTCTTGCCGAGTTTGAGTGAATTGAGAACCGAAACTTGTTTGTTAATGACCAAAAATTGACTACCAATTGCTTGCTCTGAACTCGTTACCATGGTCTTGAAATCCGCAAATAATTGCGCTGCAACGATCACCAAAAAGAACCCGAGAAGGCTCCCTAAAATGGCACCAATCAATTGACTCGGTTTTTGAGTCTTAATAAGGATGTACGATAATAACGATTTCTTCATGGTTAGATGGTAACAGGGATGAATCCAGAAACGGCATAACGTTCATCGAGCGACGTAATGATAATACCAGCATTTTGAGCTTGTGCAACTTCCCGAATCAACGACAATGCAATGTTTGAATTGGTTTGATCTAGATGACTGAAAGGCTCATCCAAAACGATCCATTTGAAAGGTCGATTCAATGCCCTTAAAATGGCCACGCGTTGCATTTGTCCGAATGACAATTGAGACACTTTTTGGTTCATTTTAGATTCAATTCCGAGGGACATTGCCCATTGCTGGATGGTTTGAGAGTTTTGAACATTGTTGGATGTAACGTTTTTTGCCTCATGAACCTTATTGATTTCGGAGGTAAGTTGAATGTTTTGAAGAGCGGTTAATTCAGGAAACAGTTGTAGGTCTTGAAACAAAATGCTGCATTGGAGTGCTCTCCATTGTGCCCAATTCAGGGGGGATAACCCTTTAGAATTTTGTCCCTCAAAAAATACATTTCCTAAAAAATCGCCCCGAGTTCCAGCGAGCAAGCCAACGAGTGTTGACTTGCCTTTGCCGGATGGGGCGATAATTTGATACATTTGGCCGGCTTCGAAGGTAAAATGCCTGTTCCAAATGCTATTGGGTTGAATAAATTCTTTTAAAGGATTTGGGATTACATGATCAAAAACGATGTTCATTTTTTATTCTGCGTAATCAGGGGCAACCTCTGAAACCATGGAAGAATCGATGGCTTCTTGATTGAGTTGAGATTCGAGTTCTCTCATGCGTGCCTTGCGTTCAGCGTCTTTTTTACGTTCAGCAGTGGCAATGTTATCGGCCATTTTGAGGAGTCGCATGATAGAGTTGTCTTTTCCTTCCGAGAAGTTTACTTGCATATTTGATTTAGACATGGTTCCAAAGCCAGAAAGGTCTTTGAAGTTTGACATGATATCTTTGAATTGGCTGAATGATTCGTTATCATCCTTGATATTCATTATTTTTTTGAGGGATGCTTCGCCGTAGTTTTTCATGGTCATATCCATGAAGAAAGACGATGGGTTATCGGTGAGGATGCTTGCAACATTTTTGTCGATTTGGTTGTTCCATGTTTTATTTTTTGCGAGGGTTTTAGCGGCTTCTTCATCGTTAGTGAAAACCAATTTATTTTTGGCAAAAACCATTGAAATGTTACCGATAAATCCACCGCCCGGAATCATCACAACGCCGTTGTTTTCTTTAATCATACCATTGCTAATTTTTTCAAGTTGAGTGATGATTTTCTTGTAAATTTTCTCATCTTTTAGTCCAATTTGCGCGGTCATTACTGGAACTATTTTGGTTACAGTTTGCATAGATGATTCGAATTCTCCGGTTTCCATGTTGAAATTCTCGTAATTGTAAACCAATTCTTGAACTTCTTTGGTATTGAGTTTTGTCATGGCAAATGCAATACTGCCATCGAGCATGGTTTCAATTTCTGTTTCAGTAAGACCTGAAGTATTTGCAATTTCTTTGATGGAGGTTTTATATTGTGGAAGGGTTTTTAAAAATTTCACAATTGCTTCCATGTTGAGCATGGCAGCGGTTCCGATGAGGAGTTTGCCATCTGGAGAGAGTACTTCCAAATTCTCGCTCGATAGGCCATTATTTTGTAGGAATGCAAATTCTTCAGCTTTCTTTTGGTCTTTATAGTATGAAAAAGCATCTGCTGAAATATTATTGTCGTTGAAATTAAGAACAAACGCTGAACCCGCGATGTTGTCGAAAAGTCCCATGATTTCTTTTGGAACAAGTGATTTCATGCCTGAGGCGCTCATGTATTTTTCGTAATTGATGTACATGCTAGCATCGCCGCCTTCGCTTTCAGATTTGTTAAATGATTCAACAGCGAGCATTGACTGTTCTTTTGGTTGCGCCATGATTTTTTTCGCAGTTTTGAGACAGTTGTTTGTAGTAGAGTAAATGAGGCAAGCATCTTCATTCCAGATGATTGTTGTAATTTGTGGTTTGTAACGGTACATTGGTTCAATACCATCATCTTCGTTGCTTTCCATTTCTGGTTCTTTTTCTGTCATGATATGCAGATCACCAGATTTTTCATATTTGTAGTCAGAATTTTTTGCAAGTTTTTCGATGAATTTTTTCAATGTTTCAGCGTCAGAAACAGGCAAGATTGCGCCCATAGTTTTGCTATATTGTTTTTCACCTTCTTCTGAAAAAATGTAAATATTATCGGTAAATGAAAGTCCAGATTCTTTTGGATTTTGGAGGGCATCACCTAATTTGAGATCACCTTTTTTAAGTTCATCTTTCCATGCTTCGAAAGATTTCATTTTTTTAATTTCATCGAAATCAATTTTCCGACCAATTGATAGGGGATTTAGTTTAAATACAAAGGAAGCTGAATTCGGGATGTATTTGGGAAGGTTAGAGGTTTTTGTGAGGAAAAACCAAATGCTCGCACCAACAGCCACTGCTGCCGCTGCAACGATAAGGGTGATTTTTTTAGAGTTCATGTGATACAAATATGCATGAAAAAGTTAATTGGTAAAAAAATAATTTACAGAGTAGTGTCAAATTAAGTGCCTATTCATGGCAATACGTGTGTTTTGTTAAATTATAAAATGTGTTATTCTTGTAACATTTAGTATCCTAAGTTGTTGTTATGTATTGATTTGCGAAAATTGAAACTAGCGTGAGAAATTGAAATACAAGTTGGTACAGTACCTTTGTGTCACAATTTATATACGAATTAATGAAAAAAAATCTCATCATTTTATTGCTTTCCTTTTTGAGTCTAGGTAAGGCAATTTCACAAACTCCCGACTTGGTAGTAGAAGTCCCAATGGGTTTCCCATCATCGTACAATGGTGTTTATGTGTACACCGGAAAATTCAACAATCGACCGTATTGGGTGGGGCCAAAATCTGCAAACAACATGGTTATTTGCTACAGCAAAATGTACACCCGCTTTGTATATACCAATTTTTATAATGACACCACCAGTTTGATGTGGGCTAGTGCTTACGACATGACTGGCGACACCAGTAAAATCCCAACAAACGGCTGGAATCAAATCAAAGTTTCTATTAATGGTCCATCGATTAAATTCAAATCTTTGGTGATTAAAGAAGTGATGGACAATGATGGTTCATTCACAGAAACCATCGATGTTTTTCACAACAAACTTGAGGGACATTATTTTGCAGGAACTGTTGGTGAAGATTTCGTGGCTTCGGGTAAAGTGACCATTTCAAATTTGGTGTCTGGACTAACAGCTAAATTGGTGAAGCAAAATGATTCAACGCTTTCAATGTCTTTAACAGGAAAAGCTAGTGATCACGCTGTTGACACAAATTTCCAAGTTTCCTTCACCAATGCTGCACTTGCTGGAGGTGGTAAAATCGACAGCACTTATGGCGTAAACACTACTTTAAAAATTAACTTTATCAACGTTGTAACTGTTGGGGCATCTGGGGCCGATTACACAACTGTTAAGGCTGGTTTATTAGCAGTGAAAACCGACGATATTTTGAAAATTTTTGAAGGTACATACACAGAAGATTCTATTGTAAATGCTTCAGGGGTTACAAATTTAACAATCATGGGCGCTGGTGTTTCTAAAACAATCATTCAAGGTGCAACGCAACCATTTGCTGGGGGTAAAAATGGAGTATTCTCTATCAGTGCTGCGGAAGTGCATTTTCATGACTTGACCATTCAAAACGGTGATAAACAATTAAATGGTGGTGGTTCTGCCATTCGAGCCGCGAATAAGTTATACATACATAATTGCAGAATCGTGAACAACAGAACACTCGGAAAGTTAAATTATCAGGTTCAGGGAGGTGCGATTCTTGCAATAGAATTGTACATGTACAACTCAGAGGTTTCTGGCAATATTGTTGACAATGAATCCAAAACTGGATCTGTAATGGGTGGTGGAGTTTATGGTTATCAGATTTATATGGAAAATACCACTGTATCGGGTAATTTTAGTAGAACAGACGGTGGTGGAGTATTAGTAGGTAATAATCTCTCTAAATTCATCAACTGTACCATAACAAATAACACTGCAGAAACGGGTAAAGGTGGAGGTATTTGCACCTATGGTATTAACAACTATACAAACTCAATTATTTGGGGAAATAATGGATTCAATGGTAAAGATATTCATGAAATCAATGGTCACGTTTATCCAATTTATCCTGTGAAGTCTTTCATTGGTGATGTAACTGCAATTCAAAACAAAACTCCTTTAATTGTTGGTAATTACTACAATGTAGATCCCAAATTGGATACTTTGAAATTCAATTGTTCAGATACCAGAACTCATGCTTTGCTTAGTGGTTCTATTGCTTTAGATAGCGGTGTGTATGCAGATACCATTCCTTCTTTAGACCAACGTGGATTCCCAATTTTAGGTTCAAAAGATATTGGAGCTCAAGAATCAGTGAATCGTTTGATTTTTGACATTGCAAAGGATACCATTTGTGCTGAATCTAAAGATGTGATTACATTGGTTGGTAGCCCTGCAAATGGTGTATTTACTGGAGACGGTGTTTCTGGAAATACATTCGATGTTTCTAAAGTAACAACAACAGGATATGTGAAAATTAAATATTCTTACAATGCAACCGGTTGTAACAATCTTGAAACCACAGACAGCATTTTTGTGAGGGTTTGTACGCCAAGTTCTGTGAATGATTTGGCTCTTCCAGTGTCAATTTATCCTAACCCAACAAAAAACCTATTGGTGGTAAAATCATCGGTTGATCAACCATTGACAATCTCTATCACTTCTGTTTCTGGTGTAGTTGTTTTGAATCAATCATCTCAAACATCTGAAACATTGGTAGACATGACCAATTTTACATCGGGCATTTACTTTATTACGGTGAAAGCTGCTGGTAAAATTGCAAACCATAAAATAATCAAACAGTAATTTTTTTGATCGTTTAGTTTCTAAGTTGATAGCCCGGCGAAAGCTGGGCTATTTTTTTAGTTTAATTTTCCTAATGGTTATTCACAAAAAAATATTGATTAAATAACCATTATTTGCAAATAATGCGTTGGAATTATTTTTTTTTAGAAATATATTGCAGAACTGCAAATTCATGCGCTATAATCATTTAATCATCGTCATCTTTCTATTTTTAAAGCAAAATTTACTTTTCGCTGGTCTTCACAATGAAAATAAAAGTTTAAATGATTCATCTACCTTAAAATCGTTATTGAAACCGAAAATTACAGGTAGCATCAATATCGGTATCTGGTATAATCAAAAGGGCGGCACGGCACCAAATGCAACCAATTTAAATAAACTCGATTGGTTCATACAAGGTCAACCCACAATAACCATTGCCAATATGAGTTTCCCCTTTTCTGGGGTTTACTCCAACAACGATTTTAATTATTCTCAACCCTTTAACCAATACGGGTTGTCGCCAAGTTATAAATGGGCCACTGCTCACATGGGCTTTCGAAATCTATCGTTTGGCAGTTACACACTCTCCGGGGCTACCTTTTTGGGCGGTGCACTTGAATTGAATCCCGGTAAATTTCGATTTGCCGCCTTTTATGGTCGATTCAATCGGGCCATAGAAGAAGATACTGCACTCATCAAATCTGCGGGAATAACCGTCATTCCCGCTTACAAAAGAGTTGGTTATGGAATCAAGTTGGGAGTCGGTTCAGACGTCAATTTTGTTGATTTATCGCTGATCAAAATCCAAGATGATACGGCTTCAATCAAAAGACCTACTGTGAATTATATTTCTCCTTCCGACAATTTACTTGTTGGTCTATCGAATAAATTAAAATTGGGGAAGCACTTCAAATGGGAAGCAGAAGGTGCCATTTCATTGTATACTGAAGATCAACAAGCGTTTGGCAACGAAATTCAAAATCAATTGCCTCAGTTTGTTCAGCCATTGATAGCCGTAAATATTAGCACCACCTTCAATCAGGCATACAAAATGTTGTTTGGTTTCGGTTCAAAATACATTGATTTAACAGGCCAATATGAATATGTAGGACCTAACTATCGTTCGTTAGGGATGTATTATATTCAAAACGACATTCAGCGATACACCATCAATCCTGGGTTGCGTTTGTGGCAAGGGAAATTGAATTTGAGCGGTTCATACGGACTACAAGAAGACAATTTAAGCAAACTGAAAATGGCCACAACCATTCGAAATGTTCAGTCTTTAAACATCTCGATTGCCCCTTTTTCTAGGTTGAATTTACAAGCAACATATTCGAATTTTGGAACCACCCAAACTTCCGGGAAAATCCAATTGAACGACAGTATTCGGATTAGTCAGATCAATGCTTCATATGGCGGTACGATTTCTATGTTGTTTCCTGGAAAATTGGTTTCGTCTAACATCACCGTAAATGTTACTCAACAATCTGTGGACGATCTGAATGTCCTCACACAAAAATTTAGCCAGTCAGACGTCTTTCTCACAACTTTCAACTATGGTATGAACTTATCGAAATTAAAATTGAACATCAATTTTGGATTCATCAGGGCAGCGATAGCTATGTATACTGGAGATGTGGTGAATGTAGGACCTTCGTTATCGGCAACTTCGTCGTTCTTGAAAAATAAAATTCGGGTGAATCTAGGTACTACTTACCAAGAAAGAAGTGTCAATGGAATTACCGATGGGAACATTTTTACTGTGAGTTCAGGACTTAATTTCACCATCTTAAAAAGGCAACTTATTGGCATACGTTACCAATACACATTAAATACAACTAACACAACATCAATTTATTACTTAACTCAAAACAGACTTGGAATCACATATGGCTACTCGTTTTAAACTTTTATTTATTTTATTTTTTTTTGGGACAATAGGCTCGCTGCAAGCTCAAGACGTTACCATTACAATTACGCCGCTTCCTCCTTATAGTCCTTCGCTGAAGTATTATACGGATATGTCGCCAGAAAGAATTCAAATCTTCGTGCGCAACAATACTTCACAGAGTTTGGATTTGAAATTTTCAGCGAAAATTAGCTCAAATACGGGCATTGACATTCACACAAATCCCAATTTTGTACCAGCCACTCCATTTACATTAAATGCATTTGACAATCATTTAATGACGGCAGCGGAGATGGATCAATTGTTCGACAAAAACAATGTATTGATGTCGGGATTTGATTATTTGCAAGTCTTAAGAACCGGTGGTTTACCGGAAGGCATTTATACCATTTGCATGACAGCGTATGATTTTAATACGCCCGGACAAACGTCCCCCAAAACAAACCCAAATGGGAATTGTAGCAACCCAATTGTGATTCAATATTTAGATCCGCCAATGATTTCCTCTGTGAATGGAATTGCGGGTTGTGGCAATCAGATTCAAAATGCGTTTACGAGTAACGTATTGACATTGAATTGGATGCCTCCAGCAATGATTCAACAGCAAGGACTCAATATTATACCCAAATACAAGCTGTTTATTCACGAGGTGCCATTACGGAAAACTTCCGATGACCAAATTTTTAGCGAAACAACTCCATTTTTAGTTAAGGAAGACTTGCCAAATTACGCAACTACTGCGGTATTGAATGTATCGCAAGAAGGCTTCAGACCTGGCGTTCAATACATTTTCAGGGTTCAAGTTTCAGATGAAAATGAAAACGTGATTTTTAGAAACAATGGATACAGCGCAACCTGTATTTTTACATTGGTTGATAACCAAAATAATGCAGGTGGGAACACTGCAAATCCTCCCAATAGTAGTTTTTCATCGAGAATTATTTATCCCGCGGCTGGTGATACAATTCCGTTTCAGAATTATCCAATTGTAGCGTCTATAGGGGCCGCAAATTCTAATGTAGAAAGAATCAAAGTGTATGGCACATGCAATGAACCAAATTCCAATTGGCAATACATTTCTGATACCATGTTTTATCAATCGCCCACTGCTTTTCGAGGAACCGGAGAGTATCGCGTGATGTTTCGAACTTTTAATCGCTGGGCGTGGTATAGAGGGGAGGAATTTGAACCCAAAGCAACGAGTTATATTAAGCAGAGGTCACAGTCGTTGGAGCAAGTTGTAGAAGCAACTTCAAACATGGTTTTTGGAATGGGGCAGCCTTTACTGATGCGTAAGGTTCAATTGGATTCTACCAAAAAGAAATTCCGTATTGAATATTTGCCCATGAGACGCCCGTCGAAAGTACTACCCGATTCAATGGCTTCCTTGGCTAGGGATGCTGGATTTGACGAAAATCACAAACTCATGATTCGCGAAAAAATGTTCATCGAAATTGACAGAGATGCACAATTTTTATCTCCAAAGAGGGTAGCATGGGTGGATATGAATCATGATTATTTGATTCATCATCCGAATATCAATCAAATTACGTCAGATTTGTTTACCACAAAATCAGTGGTGATTGATTTGCCAGAAAATCAACATTATTATGCTCGAATTGGATATTTGTCGGACCCAACTGATACCAATTCTGCACCATATGTTTTTAGTAAAGAGTTTCACCTAAACCAACTGGCAGACGGATGTTTATTCACAAATTACGACGGTATGAGAATTGGTGCCGAGGTTTGTATTGGTGCATTTACCATGAAAATCAAACAATTAAACACCACTTCGGAACCTTATGATGGCGTAGGTGCTATCAAAGTTCCTTTCTTGGAACATTACTTGTTGGTCGATTTTACGGGTTTAAAAGTTACCGAATCTGGTTATGTTTACTCTGGTGAAGCTCAGGCCCGCCAGGGAGATCATACCCGAAATCTGGTTCCGAATAACTTGAGTGTGCTTGGTGCTAGAACCATGTTGCAAAGCGATGCGAATCGGGATTTGATTTTTAGAAGTTCTAGGCAAAATACAGACGATACGGCAGGTTCAACTTTGCCTTATTTGGTTACTTCGTGGAATCATTTGGGGTCTTTTTACATTTGGAAATTAGTGTTTCATTCCAATCGTGTTGATATGTTTGCTGGGCTCAGTCTGCAACTAAACGGTACCCAAGGAGATGCTTTAGATTTTGTGTCGTTCGATTATCAACTTACTCCGAGCTGCAATAATTTGGGATTGATGAGATTAGAGTTGGTTTCGAACAATAAAATTTCCATTCCCGGAATAGGAAAAATTCAACTTAAACCTAATCTGAATAATCGGAATCCATACATCAATTTTGATTGTACCGATGGGGTGAAAGATGGATTATTGTACGCCGATTTGATTCCCAATCCACGTTTAATCAAAGCTGCAACTCCCCAACCTGTTACAGGCGATACCATTGTTACGCCAATTGAAATTGCACTCGATAAAAACCGAAATATGGTTTTTGAAGCAAGTTTGCCAAATTTTGTTGCACTCGATATGGATGATTTTGTATTCCAATCGTGCAGTTTAGTAATCGATAACTCAACACTCATCAATTTATCGAGGATGAACAATCAGCCTAATCCTCAACCTGCTACATGGACAGGAAGACAAGCCAACGATTTACTTGTGGCTTTGCCCCGCTGGATGGGTGGTGGAACCAGGAGAGTGGGCTTGGCGCCTCCGAATGATGATAGGATTTACCTCAATCTGTCCACATTGGATTTTAACGGCGATGCACCGAGCTTTGAATTGTTTAAAAACAATGTGAGATCAATTAAAGATGGGTATTCTTGGGGGACATTTAATTATGCAATTGACACTTTTAAACTCAGGATTGATCAAGGGATTATTTCAAATAGTTACCTTTCGGGACGTTTAAAAACGCCTATCAGCCAAGATACAAATAACACAAAATACAAATTGGCGATTTCCTTGAATGGCAGTCGCACAGAATTTTCAGGTAATGTGACATTGGGTAACAATGTTAAGTTTGAACCCTTACATGGTGCTACTTTGGAAATATCGCCAACAAGCTCATTGAATTTGGCGATGAGACAGGGGACAATCGAAGTGGCACTCAATTTATCGGGGAATATGAATCTGGAAGTGGGTAAAACAGCAAATAATCCTCCTACTTTGGGATTGGCATTTGATTTTCAAAACATGACAATCAAAAATTCAGGAGCCAATGCCTTTAGTTTGGGGAATGTACAACTAACTGCGGCTTCTGTGTTGGGGTATGGTTTTGGTCAAGCTGCAAATGGTGGGCGGAGTCCTTTCGAATTAATCACAAGAAATTCCTCTGGCAACGCAAATTCAGGAAATTCAAACAATCCAGGCAATTCAGGGAACAGAAACAACAACAATAACAATAACAGTGCACAAGGTATGGGCACTGATTACATTCTCAAGATTCAGGGAAAACTCGCGGTTCCGGGTTTTGATTTTGGGGAAATTGGTGGAACCGCTACCGTTGGATTCCGTCAGACACCTCAAGGAAACTTTGTCCCTATCCCTCCAGAAATAAAAGAATTTAATGTCGATGGCTCAATGGGACCACTGAGTTTAAGGGGGAATGTTGAAATATACGAAAACGACAATAAATGGGGAACAGGATTTTCAGGAAACATTGATTGCGGATTTAATCTTTGTTCTGGAAATATTGGGGTAAAAACAGAGTTGCGCATTGGCCAAAAGTTGGTGAACTCAAACAAGCGAAATTACTGGTATGCGGGTGGAACGGTAAATCTTCCGGTGCCGGTGCCGGTTGTTCCCAATATTGTGAATGCGAAGAGTTTTATGATTGGTGTTGGTGGCAATATTCTGTTCGAAAATGGTCGTTACAAAGTAAATGATGGAGATCTTGCAAATAAACTGTTTAGGGGAGGAATTGAGTTAGAATCAGTTGTTGCGAATCAGTTCAAAATCAAAGGAGCTTTAACTGCAAACTTGAGTGAAAGTTGGGGTATTAATTCTATTTCACTTGATGCGAATTTGGCCATGTTGGGTTCTGGATATCATTTGGAAGCCCAAGGTGATTATGAGTTTAGCGCGGTTGGTAATTTTACGATTGATGTTGTGAATGCTAAAATTTCTGCAAGGGCTGTTTCTTATATCAATGCGTATGGTTTGATAAAAGGTTCTTCCACTTCTTCTGGAATTGAAATGGGAGAAATGGATTTATTGTTGAGTGCGAGTGATTGGCATTTGCATTTTGGAAAACCTTCTAGGCCTTTATCTGTGAAAATTCTTGGAGTTACTTTCTCATCCTATTTTATGATTGGAAATGGAATGGAAGCTCCTGTTTATTCGCAAAAGTTAATTGAAGTTCTCAATGGAAGTCTTCCAATGCAGCCAGTAAATGCAGGTTCTATGGGACTTGGTATTGCCCATGGTGCGAATTTCGATATCAATACCGGGAATCAGAAGTTTCTGATGTTTTATGGATCCTTTCAAATGGGAGCGGGGTACAACGTTGCGCTCATTCGATACGACAGAGGGTGTAACAATTCAGCTAACATTGGATTGAATGGGTGGTATGCTACCGGAGACGTTTATGCATATTTAGATGGAAAAGTAGGTATGTATGTGGATGTTTTTTGTTACAACGGAAATATCACATTGGCTCAATTAAAATGTGGCGCTATTTTGATGGCTGGAACACCAAATCCAACATGGATAGCAGGAAAAGCGGCAGGAAGCTACAATGTTCTGGGTGGCTTGGTTAAAGGTAAATTCAATTTTGAATTTACAATTGGTGACGTTTGTAAACCACCTCTACTAGAAATGCCATCGCCAGTTGCAAATATTAAGTTGATCGAAGATATTGGTCCCGCGCATCAATCTACCAATGTGCCGTTATCGGTAAAACCATATTTTGCTTATCGATTTAAAAATAATTTTGTGATGACGATAGAGGTTCCAGTACCCGGAAGTTCTAACACCCAAATTCGTACTTTTAGAGTAAAACGGACCGTTTCCTATGGAAAAGTTGATCAACAAAACAATTTTACTCCTGTAGAGTATATTTTGAGTGAAAACTCAGATGAAGATTTCACCCAAGGAACACTATCCCTCAATCAAGGATACCTTGATGCCAATACTAAATATAGAATGAGAATTTCAGCCTGGTTTGAAGAAAAAATCAACAATCAATGGGTGAATGCGGTTAAAGGAAATGGCCAACGCGTTTATGAGGACAAAGCAATTGAATTTACAACCGTTAGAATTGCCATCATCGATCCTTACATGATTCGCAATCAATTTCCACAGAACAACAGAATGTTTGTTTATGGAACAGATATTCTTGGTGGTTTGTGGTTTCAAAATAGAACGGGTGGACTGTTTGCTCCAACTACGAATGTGATGACCAATGCTATTTATAACGTCGCGGTTGATTTTCAGCGTAGTGTTCCAGTGAAATATCTGATGAGATATACGGATTTGAATACGGGGAATGTGGCTTTCACTCCATTATCTGTAGCAAGAGGTGTAGACAATATTCAATTTGCGACGAATAGACTCAACATGGGTAAATTATACCGAGTAGATGTAATCAGGGTTTTACAGGGGAATAATTTCTATGAACCGTATTCCTCTCAAAGTGGTTCATTGAGATTTTATAATTCAAATTCAATCAATAACCAATTACTAAACACAGTCAATATCCCTCAATATCTTCAGGGAAATTCTGTTTCAGAGAGTTTGTTGTCACTCAATGGTGATAGCAATTCAATACAAGTTACCCGATACCGAAAGAATGCTGCAGCAAGCAGCAATGGCGCTAACTTCATGGAAAGTTTAATTCAAGGCATGACTAATTCATTCGTTGACGAAATGTACACTACCTATTTTGGAACAAGTAGATTTCATTCTTTCGAAGAAAAATGTAGGGCAGCATTTGTGAACAATGCAACTCAAGTGAATTTAATTACTTCTTTTGGTTTTTTAACTTTTGGAACAACTGCCGAGCCCTTTGATCATTATGATATTGGCAGGGAGTCAACAAATGTGCCAAATAATTTTAGGGCAATCAAAATGTATCCAACGAACCAAAACCAATATTATTTGCAAATGAGGGACTTTTATTTGAAGGTGAATCAAATGATTGTGGCCAATAAAATTCCGTATCATGAAATAAAAAACATGGAGTTTTTCAATGAAACAACCCAGTTGTTCGACACGCTGAAGCCAGTGAACTTTATTGAGGAACTTGTTCCTGTGTCTGATCAAAATATTGCTATCAGTAGTCCTGAAAACATTCCCAATTGGCTAAGAGAACAGCGAAAAAACAACTATGCTTTCTCTATCAATCCGAGTAACAAAAGATTTTTGTCAATGATTGAGCAAGCGAACAGAATCAGAAGTATTGTTTCCAGGGTTTTGGCAAACGAATTCGAAAGTGAAGGTCCAAGTAAACTAATGGGCATTAAAAATATCAACATTACAAACACCGGACAAGTACACACTACTAGCAATATTTCGAGTATCAACTATCCATACCATCCAGATCAGCTCAGCGATTATCGCACACAGCTCAGCCAAATTTCTTTAACTGTTCCAACAGTGAGATTCAACGCAGGTGGCGATGAGTGGCAATATTGGATTCATCGCGCTGAGAAAATTGAAAATGAGCTGTTCCCAACTTTGAATATCCGTCCAGGAATTCACCCGCCCAATCCACGCAATGAGCCTACATTTATCTATGAAGCTTTCACACTTCCAATCAAATAATCTATGAAATTGCTAAAGTATTTATTCTTTTTTTTAAGTATTGGCCTTTTTTCCAATTTGGAGGGACAAGAAATAGACAGTTTTGCGCCAATTGTTCGAGTAAAATATATTGGAAATAACAAAGCCAAATTAAGGTTGATTCCTCGGAATTTTTTTGAAATGAGGGCAATCGCAAAATCGGGTCTCCTGATAAAAACAATTCAAATTGTTGATGAAAATGGAAATTCTTCAAAAATTGAAAAATTGTATGATATCGATACCCCACAAAGCAGTGAATGGTTGAATGCCAAAAATAACAAACAAATTGCCGCCATGGCAGGGGCGGTGTTTTCTCAATTTAAAGGGAATCAACCGGATGAGTTTGCATCGATTCAGGAAAGGGTAAATTTTCAAAATAATCTTCATTTGTTTGCAATCACGGCATCCTCGTTTTCTTGGGAAGCTGCAAAATTGGCCAATTTGGGTGTTGAAATAGATCTAAAAGAGGGCGCAACCTATAAAATTACTTACGAACTTAAGAGGCCACATAAATTTTGTCCCAACAAAAAACTGAGCATGGTATATGCCGTTGTTCCAGAAGTCAATGATTTGTCGCAAGTTTTATATCAACCCGGTGATTTATATGTGAATCTGAAATGGCCCAAATCTGAAGAGTATTTCGCATTTGACATTGAGAAAAAAATTCCCTCGCTCAAAGGAGATTGGAAACAAGTGAATACTGAACCTTTATTGCCTTCATCTGGAAATGACTCTACCAATCCTTTTTTCCATGTTGTGGTTGACTCTACATTTAAAAATTATCAATTCAATGCGTATCGCATATTTGGCTACAATATTTTTGGTGAACGAAAGCTCGTGACCACAGAATTATCAAATGCATACAGTCGCGATTTGACACCTCCACCCACTGTTTCAGAGATGAAATACAATAGTCAATCTTTGAATCAAGTTCAACTTACTTGGAAGGTTGTTCCAGTATCAGATTTCAGTAAGATTAAAGTTTATTATGGAAATTCAAACAGGGGGCCATTTAAAGTCATCAAAGAATTAAAAGCCACGGCAACTTCATTTGTTCATGATTCTGCGAGTCATTTTTTAGAAAATTACTATGTCGTTTCAACAATTGATACTGCAAACAATGAAGGTCCAACATTGCCTTTTAGCGCAATCACCTTAGATACAATTCCGCCACCAACAATGGAAATTAAAACAGTGAATGTTGCGGTTTCTGGCGTTGTGAAAATTGTTTGGAAACCATTGAAAATTGATGATTTAGGGGGTTATCGACTATCGAGAAGTTTTGGGAATTCAGCTCAGTGGTCGCCAATTTTTGGCTACAACTTAAAAGATACCGTATTTTACGATACACTACCTTTGAAAACAATGAAGGGAAATGTGTTTTATGGCATCCGAGCAACAGATTTACGCGGTAATTTTGCGCATTCTTTTGTGCCCTATAAACTCCTTCCGCCCGATGTTGTACCACCTGCGAAACCTCTGATTTATGACATTAAAGCAATCCAAAATGGACATACTCAAATATTTGTGAATTTTGATCAAGAGGATACCAAATGGATATCATTTAGGAAACGCGAATTGATTCAAAAGAATCCGTCTGATTGGAGCGAATGGACACAAATCCTTGCTGCTAATGGTTTTGAAGATACGAACGCTGATTTTGGGAAATGGTACGAATACCAAGTTAAATCTGTGGATTTGTCTGGAAATCAATCAGATGAGTCAAATATTTTTGGACAAAGAACTGTAAAGAAGCCTTTAGATATTCGTGGGTTTCTCATTCAGGCAAAGCAAAAAACTGCAAATTCTGTAATTTTTAATTGGAATAAACCTTTCGACAGTCGTATTACCCGAATCGAAGTATATCGATTGGTTCCGGGCACTTCTGAGTTTTTTGTTTCTTCAGTAGATGTTCAAAAATTGGAATTTGTTGATCTTGGAGCACCCAGAATGCAATTTTGCAAATATAAATTTAAAGTCATTGCATTGGATGGACAGTCTCAAGAATATCCCGGAATGATAGAGATTTTAATGAAAGAATAAGTGTTTCAAAATACCTAATATTTGGTAGTTTTTTCATTTTGGGGGACGTTAATTTTACCCTCGAAATGATTCGCATTCGCACCATACAGTCAATTTATGATTTCAGAAAACCTATTTTATTGGTTATCACATTGTCTGTGTTCAATTCAAGGTGCGCAATCAATCCACATTCTAAAACCATTTCAGCACCACATCTAGAGATAGAGGGAGCTGGAGTGTATACAAAAAATCGTTTTGTAGACCTAGAAATCAAAGAAAAAAAGGTCATAGGAAATTCATCTGGTAGTGGTACTGCGATCAATTTTTCCTTAGAAAAACTTAAAAGGGATGCAATAGCAGATGCCATACTCAAGGCAAATGCAGATTTAATTGTTGCACCTTTTTATGTAGTGAGAACTGAAAACAACATGATATACGTTGAAGTCAGAGGATTTCCTGCAAACTATAAAAAATTAAATCAATAGAATAGTTATGAAATATAGTCTTATCATCATAGTCGGTGGCTTAACACTTTATTCAAGTAGTTGCGTTGCCCCAACCAAGAAATTTACATCGAGCCCCTATGTAGATATTGTAGAACCCAATATTCGGGTTACCCCGATGATTGCGGATTTAGAGGTTTCAGAGAAAAAAGTTTCCGGAACTGCTACTATGGGTTTTAAGGAGGGAACAATGCCGCCATTAGAGAATTGCAAACTTTCAGCCATTGGGAATGCCCTTATTGAAAACAAAGCCGATGTTTTGGTTGAACCATTTTATGTTATTGAACAAACATCCTCTTCCATCACCGTGAAAGTAACTGGATATCCTGCTATTTACAAAAGTTTTAACACAAAGAAATAACCACTATGAAAAATAAATTATTGATATGTTTTGTTGCAATTGCACTATCTTTCGGTAGTTGCGTTTCCCCAATGAACAAATACACCTCTAGTCCACATATTGATATAGAAGAACCCGAAATTCAAGGATATCCATTGATGGCAGATTTAGACATTTCAAAAGAGAAAGTGAAAGGAACTGCAACCATGGGCTTTTCAAGTGGTATTGGAGCACCAATAGAAGAATGCAAGCGAAGCGCTATCGGAAATGCTTTGATTGCAAGTGATGCCGATGTACTCATCGAGCCTTTTTATATCATAGAAACCACCGAGTCTTCGGTCTCTGTAATGGTTTCTGGCTTCCCTGCAAAATACAAAAACTTCAGAAAAGATGTCGAAAAAATGCAAGCAATCAATGCTACTTCCGTTAACCAAACAACGATTATTGGTCCGATGCAACGACCTGCTGTGTCTAATGTTCAAAAGACAAATCCCGCAACACCGGATCAAAATAGAAATAGCTCTGTTGGAGGAACCGTGTTCGGTGCGCTTGCACTTATTGTCGGTCTTCCATTGCTGATTATGAGTATCGCGGGTGTTTTTAGCGAATAAGCGTCCCAATATTTGAATCCATAATGTATAGGTAGGGATTGATAAAATTCCTACCTTTGTTTTATGATGACCCGTGATGTTGAAACCTATTTTTTAGATGGGTGCGGACGCTGTAAACTTGGAGGAACCCCAGAGTGTAAAGTGCACACTTGGGCTGATCCCCTAAAAGTTTTCAGAGAAATTGTATTGGATTGTGGTTTAATGGAAGAATGCAAGTGGGGAATGCCATGCTATACCGTAAACGGAAAAAATGTACTACTCATTTCCGCATTTAAAGAATATTGCAGCCTCAATTTTTTCAAAGGTTCACTCATTTCAGATCCATTTCAGTTACTTTCCAAGGCTGGGGAAAATAGTGAAGCCTCTCGAATGCTTAAAACTACCTCAACTGTGCATATTTTGGAAAATATTGACGCCATTAAAGATATTGTTTTTCAAGCCGTTGAAATTGAAAAGGCAGGACTAAAAACAGTTGTAAAACCAGTAGATTCTTACCCCGTGCCCGAGGAATTTCAAGCCTTTTTGTCTACAAATGATCAACTCAAACTCGCCTTTGAAGCTTTAACACCAGGCCGACAAAAGTCTTATCTCATGCATTTTAACAGCGCAAAGCAAACCCAAACAAGAATCAACAGAATTGAAAAATGCATTCCAACCATTTTTTCAGGAAAAGGATTCAATGAAAGATAGAATTTAATGCATGGGGCGTTTTTTGATCATGCCCCCCTTAGTATCCTTTACTGAATTTTGTACAACAAAAGCCTTGGGATCAATTTTGTCGATTTCAAGCATCAATTTTGTAGTTTCCAATCTCGTTACAACACAAAAAAGTACATCACGCTCATTGAGATTGGCTCCTCTATTTCCAAATCCATGGTTCGAATTTAAAACGGTAACGCCACGTCCTAATTGATTCACTATTTCTTCTTTGATTTCATTTGAATGCTCGGAAACAATGAACACTCCTATGTATTCTTCAATACCATTGACTATAAAATCCACTGTTTTAGAGGCTGAAATATAGGTTAGCATTGAATACATGGCGGTTTCAATATTGGTTACAAAAATTGCAATTCCAAAGATCATTATGTTTAAAAGTGCAATGAAATCACCCACGGTCAGCGTACTTTTCCGGCTAACTGTAATGGCCAATACTTCTGTGCCATCAATCACGGCGCCCCCTCTGATTGTAAGACCAATTCCTGCACCTAGAAAAAATCCCCCAAAAATAGAAATCAATAGTTTGTCGTTTGTAACACATTTTAATTCAATGAAATGAACTAAAATTGCCAATGCTAGTATGGCCAATGTACTTTTAAGTGCAAAGTCTTTTGATATCTGTTTTGCTCCAATGAATATAAATGGTAAGTTGATGATAATGATGAAAATGGATAAATCAAATTCTGTTGAGAGATGCAGCAACAATGATATTCCCATTGCCCCTCCGTCTAAAAAATGATTGGGAAATAAAAAGCTTTTCAAACCAATTGTTGCCATTGCTATGCCCGCAGCAATAAATAATAAATCCTTTAAGTTACGCGATTTTTTAAGACGGGTGATGTATTCTAATTCCATATATTTGGTTTCGTAAGATGTGAATATTCGGATGAATTTCGAGACTTAATATATTAAATTTTTATGAAAAATGCAAATTTTTGGCGTGCTATCCCGAAATTTGGAAGATTCCCCTAAATCAAATGAAAACTGCACCATCTAATCAACGTGACCGTATTGCTAAACTGTTGTTTAATACTGTTTATCCTTTATATGTCATCAAAGTTCAGAAAAAAAATCGCACCGAAGCTGAGCTAAAACAAGTCATACAGTGGTTAACCGGTTATTCCAATGAACAACTTAGCACTTTTATATCTGAGAATATTACCTTCCTTGATTTTTTCAATCAGGCCACATTAAATGAAAACGCAAATTTGGTGACAGGAAATATTTGTGGGTATAGAATAGAAGACATAGAAGATCCATTAACTCGGAATGTGAGAATTTTGGATAAGTTGGTGGATGAATTGGCAAAAGGAAAAACAATGGAAAAAATACTCAGGAAGTAACCTGTAACTATTTCATTCTTTCTATTTCAAAGAAATTGTTGACATAACCGCTACCAATAATACACAGAATTCTGTAACTCTTGTTATTCGTTTCATCGATTAAAAAAATTTCTTGAAGGCTTCCGTGCATCAAAAAATCTGCAGCCAATTGCCAATATGCAAGGGTTGTTGTCAAAGTGCTACTTTGTCTCGTATGTCCCGAAATAAATCCTGCCGAACCCGAAGTTCCCGCCGATGTGCTAATATATAAGTTAGTTGATGTTCCGGAAATGGACATACTGCCAGAAACGGTTCTGAGTGTGATGGATCGATTTCCGCTACTCGGCATTTGTACAATCAAGTTATCAAATTGTACATTTACACCTGCATTCGCGTAGGTTTTAAATGAATTTAATGCACTCAACCACTGCGCTCCGTTATACACATACAAACAATTTGCGCTCGTATTGTATACTTGCAATCCCGCAGATGGAGAAGAAATGGCCAACATCTGAGTATTGGTCATCCGTGGAAACAAAACTCCCGACGATGTAGATGATATATCTAACTGTGCGGAACTGGCTGGCGCGCTGGTGCCTATTCCAATCTGTCCATAAACAGACAAAGTCAATGTCCCCCATAATATGCAAACAAATTTCTTCATAACATCTGCTCAATTTCAATGTAATTATTCAGATAATTGTTCCCGATAATGCAAAAGATGCGGTACGAACGGTTGTTCGTTTCATCGATGACATAGATGGTTTGACTACTTCCATGATTGGAGAAATTCAATCCCGATTGCCAATAGGAGAAAGTGGTGGTAAAAGATTCAGATTGACGAACATGCGCTGAAAAACTAGAACTCGCACCCGATGCTCCAGCAACACCAGCATAATAATTATTGATGGAACTCCCCGACAATAAGATAGATCCTGATGTTGTAGCAATTTGGAGGGAAGCATTCCCGGAGCTTGGAATTTTAACAGAAATTTGATTTAAATCAACCGATATCCCCTTGTCAACAAATTTCGAAATCTGGTTTTTTTCTGCCGTCCAACTTAGCCCGTTATACGTAAACAATGCATTTTTAGTGGTATTGAAAACTTGCAGTCCTGCCACAGGTGAAGAAATGGCCAACATCTGACTTTGCGTCATTCTCGGAACCAAAACACCTTTAGAAGTAGACGAAATATCGAGTTTTGCGCTACTACTTGGAGTGCTCGTTCCAATTGCAACTTGTGCTTGAACATCGCCAAAAATTGAAGCAAAAACCAAAATTAAAACGTATTTCACCATGATTTACTTGATTCTTTTGAGGGACAGAAAATTATTTTTAAATCCGTATCCAACAATTAAAATGATCTGATAGGCATGATTGTTGGTTTCGTCCATCAGTTGAATGGTTTGCACCGAACCGTGAAGGGTAAAATGTAAGCCTGGCTGGAAAGTTACAAAACTCGTTGAAAAAACATCCGTTTGTCGCACATACGTTGTTAATGCACCTGCCACGCCTCCTGTAGACATGGTGGTGCTCGGGTAAACATTGTATCCACTGCCCGAAATATTGATACTTCCTGAAGTGGTGCCAATTTGAATCGAACGTTCAGATGTATTGGTGTTGAGCTGGATTTTAAGTTTATCTAGTTGGAGGGACACTCCGTCGTCTGCAATTGCTGAAATCCGATCGTCTAAAGAATTCCATGAACTACCATTATAAACGTACAAAGATGTTGCATCCGTATTGTAAATAATGAGTCCTGCTGCTGGTGAAGAAATTCCCGACATTTGAGCATTTGTAAGTCTGGGATATGCGAATCCTTTGCTTGTTGAGTTCACATCTAAAATGCTCGATGCATTCGGTGTGTTGGTATTTATGCCAACTTGCGCGTGAACCAAAACGGTGATGAAAGTGCAAACAAAAGTGAGAAAAAGGCGCATTGAGATAAAAATAGACTGCAAATTTACAAAAAATCTATCATTTTTTCTCAATCAATCGGTGATTGACTCCTTTTAACGAATGAATTTTAAGTAGATAGATATTCGGATTCAAATTCGATAGATCCAAGGTGTAATTGAATTGTAAAGGATTATAAATTCCAATTGTTTTTCCGGTCAAATCTAGAATTTCAACGGTAGTAATTTGTTCATTTGGAGATGAAATATCTACGAATTGATCAGTTGGATTAGGATAAACATGTATGTCAGTTGATGACTGTTTTTGAACAGCATTTGTTTGGGTTTGCCCTGTTAAACAAATTCCGAATGTCCCATCACTTTGCGCACTTCTGCTAATGCGAACAAAATAATCGGTATTGGGACTTGGGTTTTCAAGAATACCATCGGGCATTTTTGAGTTTACAACGTCATCGATACAGCCAATTTCTACCAAGTTGTTGCAAGAACCAGAGTAAATACTGATCACGGCATCGGTCATGAAGCCACTAAATGTTTGAAATGTTACATTGCCAGAAGCTGGTGATTTGAATTTAAACCAAACATCATTGGTTGCGGATGTTGCGCAAGAAGGACTAGCCACGGAAGTAGTTTTTGATGACCCTGAGTTCGTGAAGATTTCAATTTTGCATGTTTGATTGATTCCTAAAACAATAGGATTGCAAGGTTCGTTGTTGTTGAATTGAACCTTCAATGAGATTATGTCTGAAGTATCATTTTGCTTACTCACACATGACAAACTAGACGTTGCAATGCAATGTATTTTGTCTTCATCTTTGAATCCGGAATTTGAATAATTTTCAGAATTGCTTCCCACTTTTACATTGTTTAAATACCATTGGTATGTAGGGGAAGTTCCAAGGTTGGTTCCTGTTGCCGAGTAGGTTACATTACTGCCTTCCAAAAAGTGATTTGTGGAATATGTTCCATTGATTGTGATGTTTGGTGTGGATTTTTGATTCACAGTTAATGTTAACTCAACAATGGAATCACAATCATTTGCTCGCGGAATGGTATCTGAGTATTTTCCTGCAATATTGATGGTTTTGCCATTAAATGAATAGTTAGAACCTTCACAAATACTTGTTGCGATGGAATTTATTTTTGGTGCACAGAAATTAGATTCACTTGCACCTATATCTCGAATCCCTTTGATTGGACCGTTTTGTGCAGAGTCGGTATCGTATTGTCCGCCACTATTAATGGCTACACTTCCTGAATCGGGGTAGAGGGAATAAGTATTCCGGGAGTTTTCTTGGAGGGAACTGAGTTTGATTTCGGCACTAGTTTTTTGAAATTGGTCATTAGAGCCATAATTTCCAAAAGTTGAAAAATGAGATTTTGGCACATCGAAAATGTTGTATCCATAACATTCAAACATACGTGAATAACCACCTGTCATGTATTGTGTGTTGTTTTTGTTTGGATTTCCATAGTTGTCTAAAAAAATTGAAGAGTATGAATAATGTCTAACTACAGAGGTTGAAACGTTATTGGTTGCATTGGATTTGAGATAAGCCGCGCTACCATCGAGCAAGCAATAGTTTTTGCAGATGGTCGATTTTCTGGTGTACAATCGGCTCTCAGAAGTTGAATAGACGAAAAAACATCCCCCATTGCCAACAGCTTTGTTGTTGTAAAAAGTTGATGTTGTGCAATCAATGACAGATTTTGCTGCCACCGTAGAGTTTACAGAAAAAGAAGTAGAATAACAATAAATTGCACCCCCATCTGCTTTACATTGATTGTGCGCAAAACTGCATGAAATAAGCTTAATGTCGGCTTTACCCACGTGGTATGAAGAGCTGGAAACCACAGCATAAACACTGATGGCTCCACCGCTAGTTGCTGCATAATTGCCCATGAAATTAGAGTTAACAGCTTTCAAAACACATTGAGCCTCTCTTGTATATCCCTGACCAGTTGCGTAGGTTGTGAATCCAATAGCTCCACCCCGAGCAGTGCTAGAGTTATTGATGAAGTCAGAATTGTATATGTCTAGGAAAAATTTAAAATCCACTGAAGAGTTATTATTTGCTCGGTTTCCACCTATAGCACCACCCTCGTAAGCATAATTGTCGCGAAATACGCAGTTTTTCACATATACATAACCATTCGAATTTGAGTAATTATTGTCAATGTAAATGGCACCACCAGAAGAACCATTCCCATGCACAAATACCATAGAGTCAAAATGAACATGATAATATGCAATGCCAAAATCCATACTCACAGTAAATATTCCATTGGTATCTCTGCCGGAAAAATATAGTGTGTCGGTGTTGTTATAGAGTCCATGAATGAAAATACCTTTTTTTATGGTAATGGGTGATTTTACCCGAATGGTGTTTGAACCATTAGACAATAGGCTGGCGTCGAATCGAATATCATCACCTGAACTCGCGCTGGCAATGGCGGCGCGGAGAGATCCGGTGCCATTGTCATTTGTATTTGATACCACAATTGTTGAACCCAAAAGGGTATTTGAAAGGTAGAATAATGTTGCAATAATTAGTCTTCTCATAAAATTAATGCAAATTAAATGGTAATCGACGTCAGAATTGATCATTTCAACTTGTAAAATTCACACAGAAATGTAAAGAAATGGGTAAAGGTTCTCAGGTACTCAAATAAATTATTGGTGCCCTTCAAATATTTTGAGTGATTGATCAAAGATTTTATGTGCATTTTTCTATCTTTAAATATGTACTGTACAATTTGCGAAATGAAGCTTTTTGGAAATTAATTTAAATAAAAAAAGTATTAAATTGCAATTGATTTAAATAGATGAATTTATGACAAATAGTAATTTTAAGCAACATTTACACAAGATTCTATGTTTCATTCTGTTAATGTTTACTCATGGTTTAAATGCTCAAGTAAAAAATTCAGGATATCGATCCGGTTATTACATGGAAAAAGTTTGGAGTAAAACCCGGAACGAGTATTTGCTCATCGAAACAATACAAAAATCGTCAAAGTTTGTTTTTACTCCAGGTGGAATTTATTTCAAGAAAGGTGGCGGTGAAAAGTGGCTTTACAATAAATGGACATTCGATAAAACTGAAAAAACGAATTCAGGAAATACAATGGACATCTATTTTGATGAGAGAGAACAAAAGGTAGTGATTTATTATAAAACAAGTGAAATTTGGTATTATCATGGGTATGATCCAAATACCAAACGATACAGTAATTTAACACTATACATGTCTTGTAGTGAAGATAAAGAACTTTTAAGTGAAATTGGATTGTCCGATAATCAGTCGTCAACAACTACATCTTCAGGAAAATTCAGGGTTGACATGAATTATGTAGCCGTTTACAATAGTTCCAAGGAGGAATGGTCGGAGTGGGAAAAAGGCTATAATACTTTCGTGATTAATGCCAATGAGAATAAAGATATCATCCACATTCTACCATCGGGAAATGAAGTGAATTACAGAAGAATCTCACAAAATGTCGAAAGACAATCAACGTCAGACGGAAAGGAATATCAAATTATCAATTGCCTCGACGACAATGGCGATAAATTTCAATTTCAGGTTTTTGATGATTACAAAATCGGAATTAAAATGATCTACCGAAGTGGTATCATTCAATTTGCGAAATTTTAGCAACTTGTAAATGACAATTGAAATTTGTATATTGCAATTGTCATGGAAAAAGAAGCTAAAAATATTTCGCCAAAAAAGGGATATCATAAGTTTAATAAAATTCGCATGCTTCGTGAGGGAATTGGGTTGAGTCAAGACTATGTTGCCAAAAAAATGAACATCACGCAACAAGCTTATTCAAAAATTGAAAAAAAGCCTTTATCTGCCTCACTTGAAAGATTAAAGCAACTAAGTGAAGTTTTAGGGGTGAATCTCAATTCTATTGTTGGTGACGATGATATGTACATTCAGCAGAACTTTCATCAACAAGGTGGAAATGCTTCTTCCGTAATGTACGTAACCGGACTTGCCGATAGAGAAAGAGAAATGCTGATGCAGCAAATCCAAAATTTACAGCGACAAGTTGATGTCCTCACAAAAATTATTGAACAGAAATTATAATCTCTTTTAGTCTAATTCATTGAAAGACTATAAAATATTTGATTTGTTTCCGCGTTTTATCGATAATGATTCAAAAAATGAACCATAATAACGATTTGCCTGTCAGAAACAGAAAATGGCTCGTGTTGGTTTTTTATGTTTTCTCCATTTCTTTAAATGCTCAACTAAATGGAAGTTACACAATTGACCCATTAACCACCAGCACTGCAAGCAGTAGAGTATTTAAAAATTGGGATTCATTTTTTAAGTCCCTCCACAACAATAGCGCCTCTGTAAATCCCCGAACTGATGGTGGACCTCTTGTAGTGGGATTCGATTCTGTATCAGGGCCAGTAACTGTATTTGTGAAAAGTTCCAATACAAATGTTGAGAAAAATGCCCTGATTCTTTCCACCATTAAAGGTGTTAACAAAACAAATACTTTTGAAATTGATGGGAATTTTCAAACTTTGAATTATGACGCAGCGAATGCCATTTTGAAATTCAAAGGAGCAGATTTTGTGACCCTCAAAAATTTAAGCTTGGTGAATGCAAACATTGAACCTGCCGGGATTTGGTTGAGCAATCAATCCGATAACAACACAATCACAAATTGTACGGTCAATTTTCCTAACTTGAAGAGTGCTGCTAAATCGGTTTACTTTTTTTCGATGTCGACATCTGAAAGCAATCCAGAATTGGCTGGTTCGGGGAACATAGGAAATGGATCGTTTAATACAATCTCTAACAACTCATTTCTGTGTAATTCAAAAAATGGTTCTGCTCCATATATTGCAATTACATTAAATGGAAACAGTTCGAAATACCAAAATGTCCCTCAAAATAACTCATTTATAGGGAATAAAATTCAAGGATTTATTTATGCTGCAATCAGTCAAAAATACACAAATGGAAATGTGATTTCAAATAACGACATCACACGTTCGATTCTTACCAATTCGGGGTCTAATATCTTGTATGTGATTTACAATCAATTTGTTTATTCAACTAATCGTTCATCTGAAATCAGCAAAAACACCATCCACGACATTGTTGCAAGTGGAAACTTGGTAATGTTTAGTTACAACAGAGAGTGTTTTGGAAATGCCACTTATCATTTTAAATTTAATGAGAATAAAGTTGTTGATTTTCAAACAAACAATGGATATGGACACTTTTTTTACGACAACAAATTCTTAGACATCAATGGAAATTTAATTCAAACAGGGCAAACCAATGGGAATTGGTATTCTTTTTATATTCAACAGGTTGCTTCTCTCGAAATTGTAAAAAATACTTGCGAAAACGTCCAACAAAATTTGGCTTCAGGCAGGATCTGGAATTTTTATATGTACCCAGTAGATGGTATTGTTTGCAATGAAAATAAAATCATAAAAAATTATTCTGTTGGTAGTTTTCGGGGATTTTATATCATGTCGAATAATGGAAATTTCACAAATAATGAATTTCAAAGCAATGTCATTGTCGACAATTCCTCGGTGAAATCAAATCAAAGCCTCGTCATTTCTACCTATTTTGACTATCTGCCCAATCATTTTAAAGTAAACAGGAATTACTGTGTTGGAAATGTGAGTACGGGTCAAAATAGCCATTATGGATTTGTTCTTGATAGGGTTATGAACATTCAATTGATTGGAAATGTAATTGCTGGGAATTATGCGAATTCAATTTCCACTGTCGTAAATTCTAATTTACAAACAAAACAAATATATGCGGCTGAAATCCGTAACAATACATTTCAAGCCAATACAAGTTCAGCGTCTATTCCTGATTCATCTTTGTTGTATTTAACATTTCAACTTCCAAATCATAAATTCATTTTTACTGGAAATATTGTGGATTTGAAGGGAAGCGGAAAACAATTCCGAAGAAATTTTGAAATGAATTGTAATCAGTTCGTTGAATTCAATGACAATACCTATTCTTTGAATCAATTATTCAAAAACACAATTTGGTCAGTGAATGGTGGTTATTATTCGGATTGGGCAGATTTTAAAAGTTCAGGGAATTGCGGATCGCGCGATAATGGTGATGACCCTTTGTTTATCGATATTGCCAAAAACGACTGGAGGCCGGGTGCTTTCTCTTTGCAAAATAACGTACCCTATGTCCCTCAAAATGAACTCGATTGTTTGAAAAAACGACGCAATAAAATTGCACATGATCGTGGGGGACTTGAGGTTGACCTCGACTTAGCGGTGGTGGCCACCAATTTAGATCTTCCCGACAATGTCTGTTCAGGTGAACTGAAAGATGCGCTGTGGGTGATTGTGAAAAATAGATTTCCTTTCGACCATGCAAGTGGGTTTAAAGTGTGTTTTTCTATCAATGGAGGTCCTAAAATGAGTACCGTGGTGAAAAAACAAATAGCTCCAGGAGATACAGCTAAAATTTTTTTTGATAAACGTTTGAATCTGAGTCAAACTGGGGTCAATAAGATTACAGTATTCATAGAAATTCCAGATGACAGTACTTTTAACGACACGCTAACGGAATTCACCTACGTTAAGCCTGTTCCGCACGGAAGTAAATTAAGACCAAATGCCTCTCTTTCAAAAACCATTTATCAGCCCAATGCTAACTTTGATGTAACCTTAGTGGGACAAACTGTTGAGTACTTCATAAATGCACCAGTAGGGTTTACAAACAGTGATTATTTGGGCAATGGAGGAGGCGATAAGTGGTATGTTGGTGTTGTTGCCAGATGTCAATCTGGAAATATTGCAACTGGATATTCTTTAGTTACACCATCGGCAACTTCTGATTTGAAAATTAAATTTATCACTAATGACGCTTCTTTGGAAGATTCTATTATCACCCTTTTTGTGAAAATTGTAGACAATTTAAATGGCTGCGATACTTTAATAAAAAGGAATATTTTAATTTATCCAAGCATTGTTGTTGACTTTAGTAAGCCTTCAAAAGTTTGTTTGGGTAAAAAAGTGAAGTTCGACAATTTATCGACTTTGCGATCAGGGGAAATGGAATTTAATTGGGACTTTGGGACAGGAAATAGCGCTGAAAATTCAAAAGAAATGTCGCCAGAATTTGTCTATCAATCGGTGGGAATGTATAAGGTGAAATTGACGGCGAAGACAATTCCATATGGGTATGAATTCACAGATAGTGTTGTTTTGCAGGTTCTTTTTGCTCCAACTGCGGCTTTTGCCCATACCAATGCTTGCGAGAATAAGGATTTGACATTTACAAACCTGTCAACGCCTCCTAATGCATCTATTCAATGGGATTTTGGTGATAATTTAGGCATGAGTCAAGAATTGAATCCGAATTATCAATATGCGCATGTAGGTTCGTTTATTGTAACATTGAAGGTTCAGTGGGGAGGTTGTGAAGACACCGCTGCAGTAAGGGTCTATCAACTAGCCAACCCTCTTATCAATTTTACAGCTGAGAATACGTGTGCTGGGATACCCGTAAGGTTTATCAATCAAACTACTTGGGCTCACGGTGGCATTGAATATATATGGGATTTTAGCGACAACTCCCAGTCAACATTGGCCAATCCTGAGCATGTATTTAATGTATCCAGAACTACGGCATTTAACATTACTTTGAAGGCAAAAATTTCAGCTGGTTGTATTGATTCACTTACCAAGCAAATCACGGTGAATGAGGGTCCCAAAACATGTGATTTTATTGCAACACCAGACTACAGTTTTGGGTATTTCGGAATGAAATTTGAGCCCATGAATGCACTTGGTGTTGTTGGTGGTGCTCAGAACAATGTATTGTACGAGTGGAATATTGAAAATGAAGGACAATTCTCGGGAGCTCCTTTTACTTATGATTTACCCAAAGATGGTTTGTATCAGGTAACAATGAAAGCTATTTCAGAATCCACTGGATGTTATTGCAATGCCATTAAAACGGTGGAAATGAATCGTAGTTCGGCTGAAAATCTGAAATTAAGTAACATGCAAATTTTTCCGAATCCTACAACCGGAGAGTTTCAAATTAAGTTGTTGAACCTTGGAGGAATTGATAAAATTGAATTGGAAATATTCGATTTAAATGGAGC
>JACCED010440127.1_pt1 | contig 42364 bp, 48 predicted proteins | sample 7455021 | NCBI WGS metagenome assembly JACCED01 (sample SAMN15323456, study PRJNA562643) | freshwater metagenome | isolation source: river surface water | place: USA:Blue River Watershed | collected 2017-08-19
ATAGGCACAATAATTACATTAAATGCTTTACTCCAGAGTGCAGTACCTTGTTCGGCAAGCACTTCTTTAGGTTTTAATTCAATACCTGCAATAAATGCAAAGATTGAAATTGCCAGTATCTGTATAGCATCTAAGCCTGTTCTAATAGGCTGTGTGAACACAGTGGTCCATAGCTCAGGCCAACTTGAACCAAATGCACTAGGGCCAAGACAAATACCAAAGGCAATCTGTGCCATTGGTAATGGAATCCACTTTTCCAAGCGTGTAATTTTTAATAGCAGCCACGGCACAAACACCATAGCCGCTATAATTAATAATAGGTTACCCATTACTTACTTTGTGCTGGAAGAATGTAGTTATACTCGGCCATGCCACTGTCTACAGTAATTTGCATAGCACCTGCATCTGCAATCTTAATACTCTTGTCACCATCTAAGTTAAGAATGCTCATAACTTGTTGTACAGGCCAAGCCCACGCTTGTTTTAATTTGCCTTTAACGTCTGCTTGGAAAGTAAAACTACCTGCGTGTGTACTTGCGTCACCGAAGAAGAATACTAGATTACCATCTTCTGTTTTAACTTGGAATACATTCTCTTCTGAGTGTGCAGCCGCTTGTAGCTTCAAACGTCCAATGCTAGCAATGCTAGGTTCAAAGTCGATATCCCATGTAGCACCTTTAAACTTAACTGTCTTAAGTTTCTCGTTAATAATCTCGCTATTCATAAAGCGATAGTCATTGACAAAGTCACCGGCAGCATTTTCAAAGTGTAAGCTAGTTGGGATCTCAACACCATTACGTTGTTGTTTAACAACTTCAATCTTTGCGTTTTCTTTGTACTCTGGATTACGCAAATGCAGATTTAGTTTGTCTAAGTTAGGCATACCGAACACACCGTCAAATTCTTCTACCGGTGCTTTGGTCTTTGCTGTAACAATAACTGAACGATCTTCAGCCATTGACTCAATTGTTGTACTAGATTTTTCACCAGTAACTTTGACCAATGGCAAGAAGCCCAGGCTATGTGTATGTGTTACGATGTCTGTTAAAATGTCTTTCATAATAGGTCCTTTTGTTTAGTATATAGGTTTTTTTGTTAGAAGTCAAACAATTTATTGAAGGTATTTGTCTGTTCGGTTGATCTGATATCCCAATTAAGGACACCGATTAGGTTTTCTAACTTGTTGTCAATAATTGTAGATTCCATTTCTTCGTGGTCAAATGGTAATTCTTTAAACCACTTGGGCAAGCGTAGCTCGTCAACCGGATAGGCTACACTGGTAAATCCTAACGGATTATCTTTTAGCTTACAAACAATAACTTTGGCACCGTCTGTAATCTGCATTGAGTACTTGTCGTCATACATTCTTCGTAATGTATTCCAATTAATACTGGCTCTAACATGGCCTGGCATATTAGCCTTGCCCTGTTTGGCTTCTTTGTTTTGATACTCTGTAATATTGTTAGCACGTTTAGGACTACCTTTCTCCCAGCCTGGACGAGATTTAAAGTTAGTTCTAAAGTCTGTGATAAAGTCTAGTACTTGTTCTTCTGTAGAACCAGTCAAGACCTTTTCAAGAATATCACTTAAGAAGTTTTGAATAAATTCTGGAGTATCACTACGCTTCAAATCTAAGCCCATAGCTTTGATCTTACCTGGCTTGCCCTCTACGTCTGTACGCTTGCCTTCCTTATCGTAATAAAGAACAGCATAACGTTTCTTAGTAATGAATAAAGCCTTTGATCCAACAATTTCACGTCCTGCTTTGATAACTTCTCCACGTGATTTAGGACAGTGGAAAGCATCTAGCATAAACTGTGGGAATGTATTGTTAACTTCTTCACCGATTTGGTCGTAGAGTTGGATAACAGTTTCTTTAGTCCACGGAATTGCTCCCGAATCGATCTCTTTCTTTAAGGTCTTGTAAGCACTAAAGTAACATGAGTCAGTATCGCCATAGATAATTGATTTGCCTCTATAGTCGTATTCTCCAGTTACAATCTCATTAACCTTACCTGCCATATGTTTAACAATCTGACGGCCTGTTAATGTAGTTGACTGACCAATACGCTTGTCAAAGAAACGGCATCCTGGATTAAGAATAGCACCGTACAAACTGTTCAAGTTAATCTTCTTAACCAACTGACGCTTGTCCCAGTATTCTTCTTCAACTTTGTTACCTGCTTTAATACTGTCTTTGAGTTTGGCCTGCATTTCTTTACGTTCAGCATACCAACGCTTGAGCAATCCGGGAATAATACCTTCTTTCTCATAGGTAAAGATTGTGCCATTGGCACTAAGCATGAAAGGTTGATTGCTATCAAAGATTAACTTGTATACTTCGGCTGCACTTAGTATATCTACACTGCCATCTTCCCAGTCTATGGTAATCTCAGTACCTACTTCTTGGTTCATAACAGCAGTATATTCTAAACTACCAAACATACCTTCCCAAGCAGCCGCAAAACTCTTACCTTTGGCAATTGTTTCTTCAATGAACGCATCAGTATTAGTTGAACGCAATTGTCCCACAATAGTCTCCGGTCCCATGTTCAATGCTCTAATAGCACTAGGGTACAGTGAGTTAATGTCTAGTGAACCAATCCAGTCTTGGATACCTTCTTTGGGGTATGCAACATAAGCACCTGCGGCACTGTTGTTAGCATCCTCGTCACGTTTAGGACGATTAGGAACTTGAAACCCTCTTCGATGACACTCATTAATAATAGCCTGCTCAGTAACAGCTACAGCACCCATTGTGGTCTGTAGCAATACTGTACATTCGTGTGCTAGTTTATTGCTAAGGTCTAAGAACTTTAGCTTTTTGTCTAGCTTGTCAAGCAAGGCACAGTCTTGTCTGTTATATTCAACAAACTTACGGAAGTCATTGTTATACAGTTGATCCAATGTACCTTCGTAAACAGTCTTGCTTTCGCCTACTTCCATTTCTCCAATGGCGTCCAGTCGATAGGTGTGTCGTTCTTCATAGGTATATTTGCGGTACAACTCGAGACTGTCCAAATGAACGCGACCAACCAAGTCATAAGTAGTAGCTGTTTTTCCATATTTTTCATATTCACGCTTTTTAGGATACTGATCCCATAGACACAGTCTGCGTGTATCATCCTTGCTTAACACTTTAGTGATACGATTGACAGTATAGGGCATATCAAAGCCTTCGCTGTTCCATCCACTTAGGATGTCTGCATCTTGAATTAGATTCAAGAACGTATCAAGCATGTCTGCTTCGTTATCAAATATGTGCGTGTTTGGAAAGTCTTTAACTAGTTCTTCTGCCTCGGCAATACTCATTCCTTTTGGAGGAATAGCAAGACAGACTAGTGTGTCAAGCCATTGTAGGTGAACAGCGATAGCAGTAATTGGCATGAACGCATCCTCGGGTGATGCATATCCACGTTCTGGATCGAAGTCCACTTCAATATCCCAAAAAGCTACATTGAGTTTAGGTGCGTCTTGATTAAGATAGTTTTCACTAAGTGTTACGAAGATAGGGTTAATGTCTGCTTCGTATAGTGTTTTGTTGGAATTGATTGCCATTTCCTTACGGAAATCTTTTGAGTTCTTGCAAACAACTCTAGTTAAGGGTTCGCCGTAAATACTTTGGTACTTACCCCTTTGGTCTGGGTAGTAAAACGTATAACGAACTGGAAACTCTTTAAATACCCGTTTTCCATCTTCGTTACGTTCGACTACTTTTACGATATCAGCGTCACGCTGAAAGAATGCGTCTACGTACAAATTTTATCTCCTATGCAATTTGAGGCTTGCAAATACCTACTATGCGGATTATGGCCCGCCTACCATCTAGCTTTATTTAATTAATTAGCATTCTAATTAGACCAACAGTATCAATAGTGGTTAGCAAACAATAGTTAGCCAACATACCAAAAGATTTCCTAGTCCAAGCAGCCCAACCGTACATAGCACAGCCAAGAATCCAAATAGGATAAAGAGTAAGTAGCGGCGGGGTCGGGACTGTGACTGCCATAGTAATACTGCAACCAATACTAATAGCCCAAGCAAGCAACTCAACAATAAAGCGAATTGGGTGAGACTTAAAGTCATCTTGGATCCAATCTATGGTAGGTTTGAATATTGTACTAATCATTAGTCTTGTGGCAAGCGTCCAGTAACGCCAAGAATCATTTCCACATCTTCCCAAGCACTTTCGTGTTCTTTCCAGTTATCTTTGTGTGCAATAGTAATTGCCTTGTTAATAACACTGGGCTTAATTTCCAATTCTTCTGCAACTGCTTTGACTGTTTCTTTGAGACCTTCTTTAAGATCTTCAATTTCTCTCAAAACGGTTGAGCCTTCATTAATTAAACGTTCTAATTTGGCTTTTTCTTCGGGCCCATACATACGTGATGACATAGTCTCTCCTAATAAAATGTAATTATATACTAGTTATCGTTGTAAGTCAACAACACCAAAATTATAGTTAGCCAAAACTATTGACTAAACTAGCCAAATGTCGTATAATACTAACATGAAGAAACTACTTATTGCCCTCACAATAGTGTCCCAATGTGCTTATGCTAATTGGGATAGCCCTACAGCCCCATTTAGCACAAAGGACAATGAACATGAAACCATGCTAATAACATGGAAGCCAGTTGACAATGTTCAACAAGTTTGCCAAGCTGAATACAAACGTCGAGGTTTTGGTGCTTTTAATTATGCAGTAGATGCATGTAGTTTTTGGAATGGTAAAACTTGCACCATTTATACAAGAAAGAATCCTACAATGCATGATGTAGGCCACGAAATACGGCATTGTTATCAAGGTAATTGGCATTAAAAAAGCACCCCTAGGGGTGCTTTTTATTTGGTTTAAAAATGCTTAGGCTGCACCAGCATTCATATCAGCACTGGCAGCAATCTCACCTTGTGTACGCTTATCACCTGCCGCACGATTATTAATAGCATTAATGATACCATTGTATCTTTGTAACAATGCAATATCTACTGGATCTTGACTGTTTTCTAAATCAGCCGCTAATTTATTTAATTCATCAACGTCGGCTTGATCTGGTGCTGCGTTAGCAGTTTGTGCCGGAGCTGCCGGAGCTGCCGGAGCTTTGTTACCTGCCGCTGGAGCAGTTGGCTTAGTTGCCGCACCGCCTGCAGTCATTGCTGCCATACCGGCTGCACCTGCTGCCGCACTACCAGCTGCAACTTTACCTGGGTTTTTAGCAATGGCTGCACCAGTTTTAAGAGCTGCCTTTTCTCCTGCCTTTGTAGCTGCCGGAGCAAGTGCCTTAGCACCAGCTGGATCAGCAACGCCTGCTTTAAAAGCACTTCCTATATTTTTCATACCCTGCCAAGCACCTTTAGCTAAGTCGGCAATGCCTTCATCTGCTACTTGTGGTTGAGCTTGTTCTATTTGAGCAAGACGGCTCATTAATTCTGCGATTCTTTGTGATTCAGACATATCGTTTCCTTTGTTTTGTTCTGCGACTGCTACTCCGGGGAATTGCTTCATAGCCGCTTGTGTTTGTGGTCCCATCTTACCATCGGCTGTAATCTTAGCACCTTTGGCAATTAATTGTTTTTGTAATGCAAGTACTTTTGGATCTGCACCTGCAGGTGCAGGTTGTGCTTGTGCGGGTGCTTGTGCAGTCTGTGGTGCATTAGCTTTTGCTACACCTGCGGCAATTTCATCATCGCCTGGCAGGTAGCTACCAGTTCTTTCTTTATCACGTAACGCCTGTGCTCCAGCAATGCCTAAACTGGCTGCTGTACCTACACCAGGTATTAAACTTGCCGCACCACCTAAAGCAGATAATCCAGCACCTGCCCAGTCACCTTGTTTTGCACGATTATATGCATCGTATGCACCTAATGCGGCACCTACACCTGGAATAAATCTACCAATACCTTTACCGGCAGCTGCCGCAGCAGGTGCGGCAACGGCTGCTTCATTTAGAACCTCTTTAGATTCTAAAGTACGAATTTTATTTAATGATTCGTATATTGGATCAGTCATTACATGCTCTTGATTAGTGCTAATACTTGATCGTCAGCTAATGTAGTTTCGGCAGTCATTTGACTGGCACCGATTGCATTCCAATCAACACTGTTGCCTGCTGGAGCAGCTGGTTTAGTTGCCGCACCACCCGCAGGTTTAGCTGCTGGTTTTGCTGCCGGCTTAGTAGCAGCACCTGCCGCTGGAGCAGCCGCAGCACCTGAACTACCACCTGTCTTTTCTAGCTTGTCTAACAATGCCTTCATTCTTTCGCGTGTTTTTGCAACAGCGGCATCTCCACCTGCACCACCTGCTGGAGGAGCAGCAGTAGCACTAGCCGCAGGCTTCTCTTTGCCGCCTCCTGGAGGAATTACATTACCGTCTGGACCAACAACTTGTACAGTACCGTCTGGTTTAGTAATCATTGTATTACCTTCATCATCGCCTTGTGCTACAGTGCCAGTTGGAGCAGCTGCCGCAGGCTTAGTTGCCGCACCACCCGCTGGAGCAGCAGGCTTACCTTTGTTAGGAGCACGAGCAAGGATGAACGGGTCAGTAGGATCAGCACCGCCTAACCACTTTTGATCTTCTGGGCTTAATGCTGCCCAAGCAGCTGCCCATTCGGGATTTTTGCCCTCCCATGGATTACCAGCTTCGTCAAGAGTTTCTTCCTCTTGAATTCCAAATTCTTTTAATAGTTCACGAGCGATAGCACTAGTTAGTACTGATTCGTCTAGATCGTCTTTCTTAGGCTTAGATTCTTTTTCAGCTTCTTTGCCTGTATACTTGTCGCCCTTTACGGATGTAGCAGGATGCTTCTTGCCACTCTTGTCAGTCCAAGTAGTTTCTTTCTTTTCTGCTTCGGTTAGAACTTCTTTCTTGTCGATAGTTTCTAGCTTTTGCATCAATGCTTTTAAGTCCATAATGTTCCCCAAAATCTTATTATATATTTATGCTCACTTTAAGTTTCCCGGTAGCGAATCGTTCGACTAAGGCAGCTAGCACTCCTACGCCATGCATGGTCATAACAACCACGGTCCTAAGGCGATTTTTAATCTTTTAATGTAGCTCTTAGCATCCAGCTATGCTTGCGGTGTGCATCCATGCGGCCAGCTAAAAAGTCACTTAATCCGTGTTCGTGTACAGCTTCAGATGCATCAAAAACCATTTTTAATAATTTAACCATCTTATCACTATCTTCGAGCAGTTCTGATAGCATAGCTCTATCTTCGAGCATGTTTAATTCATCTTCAACTTGTGTTAGCATTGAAAAACGCTGAAAGCTAGCAGGAGTATAAGATCCTACTTTTCTAATATTTTCTGCAAAGTCATCAATGCTTGCATATACTTCTTCGTAGATATTTCCAAACAACTGATGTAGTTGTACAAACAACGGACCTTCAATATTCCAATGAAAGTTTTGTGCCTTTAATGCAAATGCGTATTCACTGGCAAATGCTACCTTTAGTGCTTTTCTAAGTTCTTCCATGATTATTTCTTACCTGCTTTCTTTTTCTTTGCAATAGCAATAGCTGCCTGTTGTGCCGCACTAACTGCTTCACTTGTTGGTACACAATTAGGAACTGTACGTCCACCTTTCTTTTTAGTACCTACTGGCTTGTAACCTTTCCAGCAAGGATTGTCTTTAGGGTCTTTTAATCCTTCAGTAAGATCAAATCCTAGATGTTCTGCAATATCAACATCGCTGTAACCTAGACGTGCCATCTCTGCAATATCTTTATATGTATATTGTTCTTGAACGCTTTCTTGCTCACCTTTTGGTAACATATATGCTTTACCACCGGCAATGACTCCGATGTAGTTACCAATACCTCTAATACCCATCATGCCCATAGGTAATGAAAAACGTTGGCCGCCACGTGGACGAATGCCGCCTGGCTCTAACCAAACCATTTCGTAATCTTGTCCATTGACAGTTACAGTTTGTGTAGTACGGTCTGCTTTTTCTGCACGAGGTAGATCTTTGCCAGGCAATGTAGCTGCCGGCTCGGCAGGTGCTGCCGGTGTTGCAGGTGCAGTTGGATCTGCAGGAGCAGGTTTTAACCCACCGGTGACTTGACCGTCTGGACCAATAGTAACACGTTCAATAACACGTTCTGCTAGTTGCTTTGCTCTATCTTTAGATCTTTCGCTTGCTTCTGCAATTTCTTGTTCAACAGCCTTGAAGTATTTTCCAATCATACTGGGTGTTGCGTCTTCTTGTACATTAAGTACAGGATTAGTAATTGTTTTCTTTGGGGTTGAATAATGCTGCATGGTCATTGCTTCGGCAGCAGTAGGACGATTTAATGGACCTTTACCTTCAGTTACTACTTGAAGGAATTTTTTCATATCTGAAGAATTTACTTCAGCTTTGGTTTTTGCTCCATCCATTGCTTGGAGTATCTTCTTCATATCCATCTTAATTCAATCCTTTGAACTCTTCAACTTGACGACAATCATTGCATTCACATTCTGTACAGTTATCGCAATTTAAGCAACTATGCCCACAATGTGGTAAACATCCGCATTTGCACTTGGATGTTAGTCTTTTATATGCCTCAAAGTCATCCATCCAAGGTTCCATTATTTTAAACGACCGTCTTTCTCTGCTGACTTTAGCATGGCTACACGATCACTGTAACCTTTGATGCCAGGCTTGATATCCTTAGCAGCTTTCTTTTCACCTGCTGTAGGATTCTTAACGTGCTTCATTGTGGTCTTTTCTTGATGTGACTCTTCATACATGCCACCGCACTCTTTTAGACCGTGTACTGGGCACTTCTCACCTTTTGGTGTGTGATTGCATTTGTCAGCGGCTTCTTTGACTTTCTTAGCAAAAGGGTTTTTCTTTTTGTCAGCCACTGCTTTTTTCATTGGCTCTTTTTTGTTGCCGTCCTTGTCCATATCTAAGAAGTCTGGCTTTGCACCTTCTTTCATAGCTGGATTTGTAGGGCCTGGAGTTTGAGGACTCCAACGCTTGCCTTTGTTAGGACCTGAAGTTACAATAGGATATTGTCCATCTTTGCCCTTTGGTGGAGGTGCAGTAGCACCATCAGGATTCATAGGAACGGTACCTTCGTTAGTAGATTTAACGCCGCCCTTCATGATAGTTTGTTTGCCTGGGTTAGCTTTACCCCATGCCTTGGAATCTTTCTCTTGTGCTTTATCATAAGCCTTATCGCTAGCCTTTTCGGCAGCTGATTTAGACTTAGCTTTGCTTGGAGGTTCTGCGTGTGGTTCGTCACTAAAACGATCTGGATTATGCTTATGACGTGTTACACCTTTTGAACGAGTAATCTCGCCACCAGTTGAAGAACGTTCTTCATCTAGTTCTTTTTCTTTCTTCTTCATTTCGTCTTTAGCTTTAACAGCCTGCTTTTTAGCTTCTGTTAGCTTTTGTGCAAATGCACGACGGATTGACTCAGAGTACATGTCTGCGTTTTCAACAGCATCACCGTACTCGCTAATTTTCATTTCGTATTCCATATAATGGTATACGCTAGCAATATAGTCAGCTGCTTTGGTAATTTTAGCTTGTACCCAGCCTTCTAATTCTTGATCTTCGTTGATCATTTTAAACAGCTTGAAGCTGTACTGTGCTAGTTTAAATAGATCAGCACGAGCCATTTTTGCTTCGTGGTTATCTGGTCTGTTCATCATGTTCATGTCGTCGTGCATTTGAGAATTCTCCAATATCGTTGTATTTATCGTTTTAAGCTGCCGCCAGTTAGCAAATTTGCACCTTTAACGTCAAGTGCATTCTTAGCTGTGCCATCTTTATTTTTATATGTTTTGCCTGTTTTGTTCTTGTAAACAGGTCCTACGCTTACCATTCCAGCACTAGTGCCGCCAACAGTAGCAGTTTCTTTAATCAAAATTTCTTGTATTCGCATATATTATTCCAAATATTTTGGAAACTTCTTATTAAAATGACGCATTATAATACCTGCTTTGGTATTTGCTTCATTTTCTTCACTGCTTCCTGTAATACCGCTATCGTCGTTTAGCTTTCCTTCTAGATCTTGTTTAAAGTGAACTAGTTCGTGTGCTAATGTTCTTAATACATCTGCAGGATGGCGATCTTTAAGAGCTAGTTGTATAGTACCGTCACCTGGATTATAACCACCAAAGCTAGGTTGATCACCTGTTTCGATAGTTTTATGTACACTAATCTTTGGCAATTTTTCTAACTTTAGTAATTGCATAACAAAAGGCAAAAAGTCTTGTAGTGCATCCATTGTGCTAGGATGTATAACTGCTTCAGTTAGTGACTCATTTTTCTTAGCCTTGCCAGCTTTCATATTAGCCATCCAATGTGCCAGTTGTCCTTTACGTCCGCCTTGCTTGGCAACCTTGCGTAGTGTGCTTACACTTGCTTTTGTTGGAACACCGTGACGCTTGCTGTCGCCTTTGTCTTGTGGATTACGTCCATCAGCAAAGTTTTCATCAACGTCGCCTTTCAATCCTGGCGGATCAATATCGTGTGTACGTAGACCTAATTTTTTTAAACCTTTAATATACTTGTGTTCTTCTTCTTCGCTACCGAATGCTAGTACAGTATGAGGAGGTCCTTGATTGTAGTGTGCTTTATTCGCTATGTCGAGATTACTAATATCTTGGCCTAATTGATACCAATCTTGTGTGTCACTGACATCCACTTTAACAGTGCCAGCAGGAAAAGGGATTAAATCCCCTTCCTTAACTTTATGACCTTCTAGTAATTCTCTTAAAAACATATTAACCTTCAAACACGTCTAGTGCATCGTTCCAATGTTTGATACGATCTTCTAAGCCGATAGTACCACCGTTGATCTTTTTACTTAATAGTACAATGTCACCACGATCGCAGATCTGGTTAAGTTGATTTTTATGCCAGAACCAGCAGGCTGTAATAATTGCATATTCTGGTGTACGTACTAGATCTGGATCATCTGCTAGTGTGTCATCACCGAACAAGTCTCTGCTACATTGTGTATAGTTAGCACGGCCTGTGATTTGAAGAATACCACGTCCACGGAACTTCCATCCGTCTCCGCTTTGTTCGTTACCGTTGGCCATACGATTTGCATAAATGCGATTAGCAATCATTTGAGGTTTACGCTCATATTGTTTTGCTAGTTCATCTGTTGGGAAATACTTTCCGAATAAACCACGTAAACCTTTTGCACCGTAGTTTAAGTTTTCCTGCAATATTGTAAAGTCTAAACTTTCATGCTGACATTGTGCAACAAAACCTGCAACACGAGCCGCAGTTGTTATTTCAAACTTTGGCAAATATTCGCACATGGCGTTGTACCAGTAATCTGGTTCTTTATTTTTATGAATTAGGTGTGCTAGTTTGTCTTGTGTAAAATCGAATTCAAAACTCATTTGTCGTCTCCTACTGGTCTTTCTCCAGTCAAATATGGTAGGCTAAACCACAGTTTAAACCATTCAGGGGTTCCAGATTTAATGTTATGCTTCTTCATTAATTCGCCCTTACTATTTCCAGTAACACTGACATTACTGCCCTGATTTACCTTGTACTCGTGGAGTCTTGCTTGTGCATTTATTCCACCAAGGTATTGCATTACTTTTATCTCATGAACAATATCGTCATCAGGCAATATACAGTCGTCTGGACTATCTGTTCCTATATTGTCTGTAGTAATTCTATACTGTTTCATATTAATTTAAATGCTTTTAAATTTTTCTTAGGTGTATTTTTATTAACATCAACAGTGGTATTTTGTTTGGTAATTGTACCTACACCTGCTGCTTCTTCATTTGCAGTGGCGTGTTTTTTTAAATCGTTATCGAACTGTTTTATTGTTGCTCGATTAATGCCTTTAAAACGTTTGTTAGCACGTTCGTAGTCACCTTCTGCATCTGCTTTCTTAGCATCTGCTCCGGCAGCTTTTTTATAACGTCCTAGTAATTCTGTTGAAAGTTCGCTAAGTTGTTTTTCTAACCGATCAATAGCACCTGACATATTTTCTTTGCCTTGTTTGGCAGCAGCTTGTCTTTTAGCCTCAATTTCGTCGTGTTTCTTTTCACGCTCAGACGATGCACGATTCCATTTTTCACGGGCAGTTTGTCCTTCTGCTACGTCCTGTTCTGGTTGTTTAACTTTTTTCTTTGCAACTTTAGCTTTTTCTTTTTCTGCATAAGGATTCAAGTAGTGTGCTACTACATCAAAGAATGGATGTCCTGCTACAGGAGTATCAGCATCAACACCCGCTGCTTGAGCAAAGGCATCTCTATCTCCTGCTTGCACTGCCGCTCTAAGAGCTGTTGCAGAACTTAACCTAGGAGTAGGTTGTTGTTGTATGCTTGAAAAATTATACAAGCCATGAGCACCTTCTTTGCCGTTATATTGCACTAAGGCTTTAGTTACCCAGTCTTCGTCGGTGTAGACATTAAGAGCTACATCTCCGTATTTTTTATAAATCTTACTAGCCAATGTTAACCAACTAGTTTCAGGTACAATGTGTCCTTTGATTTCAGGCCATACCGCTAGCATAGCTTTTACTTTTATGTCGTATGGTAATGGATCTTTAGGACCTTGGGTACTTTGATTAGTGCCCACGAACCAATAGTCGTTTTCACTAGCCATTTCCCAGGCAGCTTTATGCCCCTGGTGAGGAGGATTAAAGCGACCAAATATAATGCCTACGCTTTTAGACTTGGCTTCAAATATTTCTCGTAAGATCATCGCTATCCTCGGTTTCTTTCTTTTTATCTTCGTGATAGAATTTTGTTTCTTCTACTTGTAATTTTTCGCAGATTTCTTCTAAGTCTCTTTCTGAAAGTTTGCTCTCTAGTCCTTCAACAGGAAAGCTAGTTTGATAGCATTCAAATGCACGATTAACAATCGGAATAAATGCCTTTGTGCCTACCTTACGCCCTGCATCACAGTGGCGATTAAATTTCTGTAAGAAAGGGTGATAATCCTGTCGATAGAACTGTGGATCATTACGCATAAAGAAAATAAGATCATCTTGCAGATCAAAATCATCTCTTTTCATATTAGGGTTGTAAAGTTCAAATAATTTCATAATATCAGCAATGGCTTTTGTACAGCCATAAAAAATCCCTCTTACGATATTTATCGCAAAAGGGATCTTTACTTTGTGCTTTGATTTAGGATTTAACCACTGATTCTACGCTGTGTATGCAACTACCTACAAACATTTTAACCATAGTAAGGGTCTTTTCATCTTTAACGTAAAAATGACTGCCGCCCCAACAGTTATTCTTGCTTAAATCCTTCTTAGCACGTTTAGGCATGCGGATTTTATCTTTGCCCTCGCACCATTCTACAAAATTGCTAAAATTTTGTCTAGTGCGTCCTAATGTTATTTTATAAGCATAATCGATATTTTTAACAATTACTTTATGCTCGTCTAAGACTGACTCTGTGCCTTGCTCGGGAAAACTCACATACTTTACTAGCGACGGATCTAATTTAGCTAACTTTTCAATTTGTGATTCAGTATTAGTATAAAAACTAATCAACGGACTTTCTACACGTATTTGATAGTCAGTAAACTTTTTAAGCACTGAACATAGGGCAACAGCTTCAGCATAGTCTTCTTTAGTTAATTGCTTAACCCAAGTTGGGCGTTTCTCAGCGTCTTGCTGAGAAACATTTTCCATAACATTGTCTAGATCAGCACCCCGAAACCAACTAGCAGTTTTTAAACGAAGTACAATTTTATACTTGTACTTGTTATTAAACAGCTTGGTTGTGTTCTTAGTTTGTATCGAGCTGTGTAATTTCATCAATAGCTACCTTTGGTGCTTTTGCTTTTGCAGATAATACTAGTTCAGTATCTGACACACTAATATTCAGCGTACCACCATTCTTAAGCTCACCAAACAACATCATTTTAGCTAGAGGACGTTTGATTTCCTTATCGATAACACGCTGTAATGGACGAGCACCCATCTTCTTGTCAAAACCTTTTTCAATCAACCAGTCAATGGCTTCGTCAGCAATCTTAATACGAATGCCTTTTTCCTTAACTTGTTCTTTAACTTCGAGCATAAATTTACCAACAATCTTGATCATTGTTTCTTTAGTTAACTTACCGAAGGTAACAACACCATCTAAACGATTGCGGAATTCTGGTGCAAAGAATTTCTTCAATGCTTCGTCACTATACTGTTTTTCTTGCTGACCAAAACCGATTTGATTCTTTTCCGAATCGCTTGCACCTGCATTAGTTGTAATAATAAGAATAAGATTACGACAGTCTGCTTTCTTACCATTAGATCCTGTAACAAAGCCATTGTCCATCATCTGCAACAAGATAGTTGAAACATCAGGATGTGACTTTTCAATCTCGTCTAACAGTAATACACAGTTAGGATTCTCTTGAATTTGTGTAATCAACAAGCCTGCATTTTCTTCAAAACCAACATAACCTGGAGGCGATCCAATTAGCTTACTTACAGAGTGTTTCTCTTGATATTCACTCATGTCAAAACGCACAAGTTTAACACCAAGATTCTTAGCTAATGATTTAGCAGTCTCTGTTTTACCAGTACCTGTCGGACCCATAAACACAAACGCACCAACTGGGCGATTTTCTGCTTTTAATCCTGCTTGGCTAACAAGAATCTTATCTACAATTTCTGTAATAGCAGTTTCTTGACCGTAAACTTCTTGTTTAAGATTAGCTTCAAGACTTACAAGATTTGCACTTTCTTGTTCTGCAATCTTTTCACTAGGCATATTAACCATCTTGGCAAGTTCATATTGAATATTTGATTCGTCGACTACACGGTCTTCAACAATCTTTAAGTTAAAACGTGAGCAAGCACAATCAATTAAGTCAATAGCCTTGTCTGGCAATTTCTTATCAGTCTGATACTTAATAGACAGTTTAACAGCCGCTTGAATTGCATCATCTTTAATTTTTACATTATGATGCGATTCATAATACTTCTTAATGCCTTTAAGGATCTGTACTGCCATCTCTTGTGTAGGCTCGTCAACTGTAATGCGTTGGAATCGACGCATCAATGCACGATCCTTTTCAAAGTACTTACGATACTCTTCCCATGTAGTACTAGCAATAACTTTAATGTTGCCTTTGCTCAATGCAGGCTTCATCATGTTAGCAAGGTCATTTGAACTTTGCTGTCCGCCAGCACCAGCACCACTGATCATGTGTGCTTCGTCGATAAACAAGACAGTCTTGCCTTTCTTGTCAAGACCTTTAAGAACTAGTTTAAAACGTTCTTCAAAGTCACCGCGATATTTACTTCCAGCAAGCATAGCACTGATGTCTAAGTTGTAGACTGTGTATTCTTTTAAGAAGTCAGGAACTGCACCTTTAACAATGTTATAAGCAAGACCTTCTGCAATAGCAGTCTTACCAACACCTGGATCACCAACTAAGATAACATTTGATTTACTACGACGGCCTAGAGCAAGTGCAATGTTTTCAAGTTCATCAACACGCCCAATTACAGGATCCACTTTGTTCTTTTTAACTGAATCGTTTAGGTTAGTTGTAAATGCTTTCAATGCTCTGTCGCCCTGTGCGTCTCGTGGATCTTCTTCTTCTGTTTCTGTAATTTCTGAATTTAGATAATCAGCAAATTTTTCCTTGTCAATTTCTGCTTGTTGAATGTAGTAGTGTGCATAGCTACGCTTCTCACTCATCATAGCAAGGAATACATCTGTTGATTCAATCTTCTGACGTCCGTTGAATAAGACTTGTGTGAACGCACGATTCAGTACACGTTCAACTGCTTGAGTCTTACGGGGTTTAGCATCAACTTGATCTGTGACGATTTCGTCACATTTGTTTTTAAGATATAATTCAAGATTCTTTTTAAGGAAATCTGCATCAGCACCATATCCATTTACACACTTGTTGAATGTGTCTTCGCATAGCATGGCAAAGAGCAAGTGCTCAATGGTTAGGTATTCGTGGCGTAATTTCTTAGCCACATCAATTGCTTTTTCAAAAACTAGTTGCAATTCACTGCTTGGTTCTACCATTTAATTTCCTTTGTCGTTTAATAGCTAGATCTAATTTAAGTTTACTCATTCCGTCGACGAAACATACACCGTTCAAATGATCTAATTCATGTAAGAAGCATCTAGCATCGATGTCGTCTAGTCTTATTATACACTGATTATTGTCTCTGTCAAAGAATTCGACTACAATGTGTTTAGCACGTTTTACTGGAAGAATTAAGTTTGGAAAACTTAAACAACCTTCATAGTCCTGAACCTTTTCGTCGTCTTCTGCAATAACCTTTGGATTAAAAACTGCAAACGGTGTCGTTACACCTTTGAGATGTTCAGTCTTCATAACAAACACCCTAGCACGGATGCCTACCTGATTGGCAGCTAATCCTCTGCCATTTTCGTACATCATTAGCTGAACCATTTGTTCTTCTAAATCTTTAGGATCCATTATTGGATTACTAAAGTCAAAGTCGGGTACGGATTCAGCTAAAATGCTATTAGGATGTTTTACTAATTCTAGCATATAAAGATTCTAATTCTTGTTTTAATTGTGGATCGGTTACAGCAGGTAATTCTACATTTAGAAAAATTGTAAGATTTCCTACTCGTCCGGTATTGATATCTCTGAAGCCACGGCCACCACTGGTAAATTCTGCTCCGGGATTGATACCTGGACGAAGTTTAATTGGCATTACTGTGCCGTCAATGCAGTTAATAGTTTTAGTACATCCTGTCATTGCTTCAAATGCGTTAACGGTTAGTGTGGTGCAAAGATCGTTGCCTCTACGCTCCCATTCTGGATCTGCCTCAACTTGAATGTGTACGTTGAGATTTCCTCTCGGAATACCAGGAACTGAATCATCTCCTAGATCTGGATAACGAATAGTCTGACCAGACTGCACACCTGCAGGGATGTCAATTACAGTTGTTTGTGATCGGCCTGCGGGAGTTGCAAAACGTGCTTCAATTTGTGTTCCTGTATAACTTTGTTTAAAAGTAATAGTTACACGAATTGATAAGTCTCTGTTTCTTCGTTGTTGATTAAATCCAGCAAAGCCTGGACCAAAATGGAAACCAAACATGCTCCCGATATCATGAAAGCCTGGCCCCATATTGGCAGCATTTCCAAAAGGATTAAATCCGTTCTTTTGTGCGTCATACTGAGACTTTTTCTGAGGATTACTCAGCGTGTCGTATGCTTCGGATATTTGTTGAAATTTCTTTGTGTCCCCACCGCGGTCAGGATGATGTTTCATGGCCAACTTTTTGTAGGCCTTTTTGATCTCATCCTCGCTCGCGGCTTCGTTTACACCTAATATTTGATAGTAGTCCATAGTACTATTATATAGCACTACGAATTAGTTTGTCAATCTAATTCAGGTAAATCTTCGTCAATTGGTGGTCTGCTAGGCATTGGTTTACTCATTGCTGGCATTGCTGTTGCAACACCGAACCCTGCTGCTGCCCCACCTGCGGCTGCTGCTGGTGCTCCGAAACTTGGAGTCTTGGCTGCAGGCGTTGTTGCTCCAAAGCCTGTATTTCCACCAAAGCTACTTGGTGCTGGTGTACCAAAACCGCCGGAAGAACCGAAGCCTCCTGCTGAAGGTGTGCCAAATGCTGAACCGCCGCCTGCTGGTGCGGAGATGCCCCCATTGTTTGCCCCATTTAATTTCTCCTGTGTACGGCCCCATGCAGCCAAGCCTAGTACAGCACCCATTGCAATGTGATATAGGCCTGCACCTTGTAGTGTAAGTGGTTGCCATTGTGTAACAGGCACTTTTAACATGGCCTGTAATAAACTCCACAATACTGGGAATAGAACAAAGTCACAAACACAAGTGCCCATGTAAATCCAACCCATCATTGGACGCCATTTACTGTTCATCCAATCTTCTTTTTTCTTTTCTGAATCACTCATTTCGTTATACGATTTTTGTTCGCTCATTGTTCGCTCCTAACCTATATTATAAAAATAGAAACACGCCTTGGGCACTTAATAGTATACCAATACCTGCTACTAGAAAACTACCCCAGAACATTGGCATACTAACTGCCAAAATACTTGCTGACAATACAACAATGGCTAATTGATACGCTGTACTAGCATAACCAATCCATGGGCTAGACTTCTTAGCAATTTCACGCTCGTGTTCCATTGCTCTTGCCTTTTCAGCAATCTCTTTCTTGTCAGCATCCATACGTTCTTTTTCAGCCATAAATTCTGCTTTTAGTTTTGTATCGTTAGTTGTCTTAGCGGCAATTTCGTAGCTAACACCACGACCTGCTTTGGCCTGATATTGTGCCCAAGTGTTGTTAGCACCTAGTGTATTGTTTAATACTGTGCTACCTAACTTACCACCATACCATGCGTTAACTGCTAGTAACAATGCAAATACAGAAATAACCATACCAGCCTTGTCTTTTAGCTTGGCTTCACGCTCTGAACGTGATCCCACTGGAGGCTTAGGTGCATCCGGATCTTTTGGTGTTTTGTTTACTAACTTTAATACTGAATCAACTACTGACATTACTCGCTCCTACTTAATGTACTACTATTTAATCAAAAACCAAATATGTTCTTCTTTGGTTCTATTAAAAACTTTTCTGCAATTGCTGCACCTTTAGATCTTACATGGGGATCTGGACTGTTTAACATTTCATTTATTAACGCTGTCTTTGCCATTTTATCCATAGTTTGATCTCTAGAAATAGATTTTTCTACTTCAGGATTGGTAGCACACCCTGCTAACAGCATTGCCGCAATGATTAATGTAAGTTTCATTTTACACTCTCGTATATTTTCTTTTGTGTATCGTACCACTCTTGCCAACCTTCTACTTTAGTAGAGCATTCGTAATAGAGTGTATAGTTTTGTACAACAACTTTTAGCATCTCTGTAATAGCAACTCGATCGCCCTCTATTTTTCTAAGGCTTTCGCAACGTTCAGTTAATGCTTTTGGTACTTCTGGAAACTTAGGTTTAATTGGTACAGTTGTAGAACATGCAGTTAATAATACAGCAAGACAAATAGCTAGATATTTCATTTCTTGCCCTCCGCTGCTTTGTTTAGTTCAGTAGCTTGATTGTGTATGTCAATAATTTCTTTAGGTACAGGGCATTGTTCGATGTATTTGATAATTTCTTCTTTCTTAATTACTTCACGATCGACGTATTTGATAATATCTTTGCCTTTTTCTCTAACTACTTTAGTTTGAACTTCTACTTTAGTTTCAACAGCACGATTTGCTGCCGAAGCTTGTGCTTGAGCTTCTTCTACTTTCTTTTGCATGGCTGCTATCTCGTTCTGCCATTTTTCTTCATTGCTAGCAGCACCTAAGAACCATACACTAACTACTGTGGCAATTATTCCACCAACTTGAATAGGTAGTTTATATTGTTTAATAAAAGGAATAAATCCTAAGATCCATCCTGCTAATAGAGCAGCTATTCCAACAAACAACAACGCTGGCCATACCCACTCAGGTAGTAATCCTAACAGCCAAGTAATCTGCCACATTATAATTTCTCCAGTGCTACTGCATATCCGTTATTTTCAAATACAAGAGTAGAACCAATCTTAGTAATATTATAGTTTCCAATGTACTTGGTATAGAACATGACCTCGCTCATGTCCTTGCTTTCTAACATGATTGGGCCTTTGATAGATTCATAAACATCCGATGTTCGTCCAAACTCTTTAATACGCATACGTAGAGGTTCTGCATACTTCTTTTGAAATACTAAATCATCATTGTCTATAGATAGTGATTCAAGATAGCTTCTTCCAAAGAAGTTACCAAAGTTGTTCATATGATTTTCTTGTATAGTGACAGTATAGTCTTCTTTGGTCTTAGGGACCATTTCATTTAAATTTTGTTCATCTGCTGCTACACTGTTAAAACTCTTATGATATCTAAATTTAAAATCATCTAGCTCGCATAGATTTTTTAATCCGTTGAGTAACTCTAAAATCTGTTCGTGTATTCTGCGATTACGTTCAATCTCAACAAACACTTTATATTTGCCATCGCTGAGTTCGCCGGGACTGTGATCTGCATCAAGCACAAAGTCATAGCCATTTTCCATGAATGTAACAAGATCCTGTGCAGGTCCTTGACTTTCAACAGTAAAACTTAGGACAACAATGTCTTGATCATCGCCCATCTTGCTTGAGTAGCTGTCAACTTCAAAAATATTGTTGACTAGCATTTTTAAATCGCCTGCTAGCAATCCTTCATTAAGCTGGTGCATTAGCTTCTCCTCCTGCTGGTGCTGCCGGAGCAGGTGCAGCCGCTGCCGCAGCCTCTGCCGGTTGTGCTGGTGCCGCGTCAACTTTCTCACTGCGTCCAATGCCCATGCTTTCCTTCATCTTGCCCATGTATCCGTTGTAGATATCTTCTACTAATTTTTTAGGCATCATAATTTCTACTAGCCATACTGGAGTTTGATCTAATTTACCCTTGCGTGTTCCTGGTCTAAAATCGTCAGGTGTTTTAACTGTACGTGGTTCAAGCAAGTGTGTCTTTTCGTACTTAATTTTGCAACCGTAGTCTAGCAATCTTTTAGCAGCCATAGGATCGGGCATCTTATGTCTAGGCCACATAAAACTAGCGGTAACCCAATGACGATCCACTTTAGGTCCAGACGCAAGCTCGCCGTCTTGCCAGTTTTTATATACGTACATATTCATCTCGTCAAGGACACGTTCAAAGTCCTTTAACACAGATAAACTGCTGTTTGTGCTGTAGATTGATTCTACATTTTTAATAACGTCTAAAATATCGTGCATTTTCGGTTCCAGATTATTCTATACTTATTTAGCTGGTTTAAATTCATATGTTATCACTTTACTTTTAGCCCAAACGAATAAGTAATAGTGTAGGACCTCTGTAGTTATCAAAGGCGGTCGCTACATGTCCTGCTTTACCAAAAGTGGGAGATAACCTTAATGAGTAAAAACCGAGTGAAGAAACGTTTTACTTCAGATGTGAACGTAATTGATTTTCATGCACACATTCCTGCTAAAAAGCAGCGAGTCACTCTGTTGCCACGCAACAAGCACCAAGAAGCTTACCTTTTTAAACTACATGACGACAGCAAGAATATTCTATTTGCTATCGGTCCTGCAGGTACGGGTAAAACATTGTTGGCTGTGCAAATGGGAATTAAACTTTACCAAGAAGGTAAAGTGGATAAAATTATAGTCACTAGACCCGCCGTGTCAGTTGATGAAGATCTAGGATTCTTACCAGGTACGCTAAATGAAAAGATGGCACCTTGGACAAGACCAATTTTCGATGTATTAGGAGAATACTATCAGCAGAAAGATATAGAAAATATGCTCTATGAAGGAGTGATTGAAATAAGCCCACTTGCATACATGCGTGGCCGCACGTTTAAGAATGCTTACGTTATAGCGGACGAAATGCAGAATGCTACACCTAATCAAATGAAAATGCTACTAACTAGATTAGGTGAAAACTCAAAAATGGTAGTCACTGGAGATTTAAATCAAGCAGACCGTTTAAAAGATAATGGACTAGTTGAGTTTATTGAAAGAATTAAAAATAAACGATTAGATCATATTGATGCAGTGTATTTTGATAGTCACGATATTGAAAGACACCAAGCTGTAAAAGAAGTACTTGATATTTACGGTGACGAATAAAAAAGGGCCCTAGTGGCCCTTTTTTATCTTCTGCCCCATTGTATCTTGTTCCAAACTCTTTCATGGATGTAATACAATATAGTATTGGCTATTACTTGTACTACAGCTATCGAACTGGCAATTACAAAACTACCTAAAATTAAATACGATATTAGAAATGTGCTAAAACTACCAGTTAATCTCCAACTGATAGTTTTAACTATACTTCTAGAATTAGTATCTATCACTTTAATCCTAATTCTTTTCTAATCTTTGTAGCACTAATGTCTGTTACAGATTCGTCAAAGGTTTCTTCACCGCTAGTATATCCTACACCACGACCCCAACCAATGTGTACAATATTAGGAACAACTTGTATTTCATATTGACCCTGATACAGTGGATCTAAATCTCTACGTATAAAGCTCTTAACTTGTTCAATGGCAAACGGATTCGACCCCTGCCAACCTTGCACATCTCGAACTTGTATAATAACTTGTCCAGTTTTTGCTAGTAATCTTTCAAATAGGGCACGGTGTCCGTCATGCCAAGGTTGCCAGCGACCTAGCATCTGTACTGTTTCTTTTTTCCAGTCAAACGTAGGGCGTCTACGATTATCTAATATATGTGCGGCAATAAATTCGCCCCACTTTTCTGCATGTTGTTCTGTAATACGGAAGTCGTATACTTCAGGTTCTACAAACATTTTATTTGTATCAGCATACCTACCTTCACGGATAGTGTCAACCCAAACAGTCCAGTCTGCTTTAAAGTTGTTACGCATTTCAACTAATGGTGCAACAAAGTCACAGATAACATAATCGCAATTTGTCATGGCATCTGCTAGTTCACGCATACGCAAACTTTGACGTATACGTCCTTCGTGGCTAAAATCCCAGTCGTTGTATTTTTTACGCACATCGTCGGCATTGAGCCAACCTACACGTTTCTTTTCTGCTTGTAGATGATCTACAATATGTTGTGCTAGATACGTTTTGCCTGCACCCGGCAAGCCCATAATTAAGATTCTTTTTGGCATTGTGTCACCTTTACTCCTGATTTTTTTAAAAATTCTACACCTGCTGAGTCTCTATAACTATTTCGATAGTATACACTAGATATACCTGACTGGTATATGAGCTTGGCACAGTCGAGACAGGGACTGTGAGTAACAAATAGGTCAGCACCAAGACCACTGTTGTTAGACTTTGCCAGTTTTGCAATAGCATTTGACTCGGCGTGTAGGACCTCTGGTTTAGTTTTTAAACGGTATCTGTATTCTTCTTCTCCGTCTTCATTCCACTCAACATAAGGCCAACGCTCGTAAATCTCTTCAGGGTCAAGCCATCCGCCTGCACCACGATCCATCCATTCTTTATCTTCGCAGTTATTATCCCAACCTGCTGGCATACCATTGTAACCGTAACTAATAACTGAGTCATCTTTAACAACAACTGCTCCAACCTGTAGTCGACGAGCGTGACTAAGTTGAGCAGTACGTAATGCCCAATCCATGTACAGATCAATAAACTTTTGTTTCATAGATGACTTAGTCTAATTAACGTGGCCGCCAAGTTAATTTCTGGATCAATGACCAATGTGTGATCAACTAGGCCTTGTTTGATAATAAGAATGGCTTTTTCTTGAACAGCTTCTTCACCGAAGATAGTAATGTTATCGTAGAGCCAGCGATAGATTTCTTCCATCTCTTCTGGACGAGCCTGTCCACATACAAGTTTACGTGCTTCTGCAATCTTGCCTTTCTTAAACAGCTCAACCATTTCAATTTTATAGTCTGCTTCGCCAGCATCACCTTTTTCTGGCGTATGCAACCGGCCTTCTAGGCTATTCATTTGCACCATGTTAATGCACTTACGCAAGTCTGGGTAAGTTGCTTTAACAAAAGTGTCAAGCGTATCTAAATCAAACTCTACACCTTCTTCAACAAGAATCGTAGCCACACGAGCAGTAAATTCAGTAACGTCGACTCGTTCAATGTGGAAGCCTTGACAACGACTGTGGAGAGCAGGGATAATTCTATTTGGATAGTTACAAGTAAGAATAAAACGTGCTGTAGTATGATATTCTTCCATAACACCACGTAATGCCGCTTGTGCGTTAGGCGACAAGTAGTCTGCTTCGTCTAGCAAGACTACTTTGAAGTCACCGAACGGAATCATTTGCACAAAGTTAACAATCTTGTCTCGAACATCCTCGACTGAGTTTGTACGGCTTGCGTTAATTTCTAGAATGTCTAAGTCATTGATATCTAACTCGTTAAACAAGATCTTCGCCAAGGTAGTTTTGCCAATACCGGCATTACCGCTAAACAGCAGGTGTGGAATAGTACCTTGTTTAATCCAAGTTTCAACCTGCGACTTTTGATGTGCATCTCGAAAGACGTAGCCGTCTACAGTCTTAGGTCGATATTTTTCTACCCATAGTTCTTTCATTCTGTATCCTTAAAGTGTTCTTTAATTTTCTTACTAAGTTCTTCTGCAACTGCCCTTGCCTGTGATGCGTCAAATGTGGTATAAACACACCTGTTATAGTTCATTGGATTGGCTATAATATCGAGTATATCTTGAATAATCAACTCGGCAAACTTTTCCATTTCATTTAATGTAACAGTTCTTTGTAGAGATAGGTCTGGCTCTAATCCTACAGTAGCCTCATTTAGAAGTTGTCTAATTCTCTCCTTCATACCAACTCCTCAACAATGCCTAGCACTTCTGCCATTATAAGACAAACACCAGCCATTAGCAAGTTGCCTGTAATTAAACAGCCACCTGCTACTATGCGAATAAAACTTTTTACAAGGCTAACATAAAAATGTCCCTTGCTTGTATCTTTAGGTTGAATATCAAAATTTCCCAATGTACTCATTTTTAATCCTTTCTGCATCAACTACACGTTGACGTAATTCTGTTGTTGAAAAGCTATGCCTACGATTATTAAAATAATATTCCATAGGGATATCATAGCCAGTGAATTCTTTATCTTTGTATTCTTCTCCTAGTATTCTAACATCAATAGGATAAGAAAGCAATATATCACGTAGTTCTTTTTCAGTAGCATAGACCACAACTTCGTCTACATACCTACATGCTTTTAATTGAACAAATCTTTCAAATACACTCTGTACGGGTTTGTTCTTTTCTTTTCGATCTATTGTAGGGTCAGTTTGTAGGCCAACTAACAAATAGTCGCATTGTTCTTGTGCTTCTTTGAGCATCATAATATGACCTGCATGAAACAAGTCAAAGGTTGAGCAAGTGAATCCAGTTTTCATCTTGCTATTATACAGAAAAAGAAAGGGTCTGTCTAGACCCTTTGAGTTATTTGCTCACAAATGGAGCCAACTCCGGCGGCACCCACCCTATGGGTTTCAATACCTTGCCGTCCTCACGTTTACGAACCTTGCCAGTTTCTTTGTCGATCTTAGCTAGGTTAGTACTCATAACTTCCTTCCAACCGCCCTCTCCATCAAAGCCACCGCTATGAATTGCACCAATTGTAACAACAATGAAGTCTAGCAGAGCATCTAGTTGCTCTACTCGATCCTCCATTAGTAAGGCTGCTTTAAGCTCTTTCCATTCTTCTTCCATAAGGTCCAGATACAATTTGTACTGTGCCTCGTTTAGTTCACCAACAGTTTGATCGCTGGCTCGCATAAATTTTTCTTGATCACGGAACGGATTTGTCATTATAACTCTCTTCCAATCATTGCATCAGTTGACGGTTCTTCATCAGATACCATCATCATTGATTTAATTTCAACTTTTCTAATAATCTTTTCACCTTCGCTATCTTCGATTTTAATACCTCGAGTCCAACGTCCGTGTTCGATTAATATCCATTGTCCTACTCTAACATCTTCTTGCTCAGGACCTACAGCATAGACCTTGGCCCATCTAGGGTGAATTCCGTGTGCTTTGCCGTTATCACTTTGCAAAATGATGCCACCTGCAGTTTTCTGCTCTCCAAAGTTCATGTCAATAACAATAACGTTATCTTTCAATGGTCGGAGTGCAGAAACCTTCCAGGCATTTATGTTTTCGCCTCGATTTTTAAAAAGCTCTGACATAGTTCCTCTTATCTTAAGTCTGTTCCGTCTGTATGATACTCTGTGCTCGATTCTTCACGCTTCTTGATGATTTTGCCACCAGGTCCTAGTTCGTCACCGCGAGCATTCATACGTGCATTACCTACTGCTAGAGTGGTTTCATTGCGAATACGCATTTTATCGATATCTACTTCTTTGCCCTGCATACTTCTGTATACTTTGCGGGCCGCTTCTTTCATTGCCATAATAGTTCTCCTTTATGGTTATAATACTACTTATCTCAGGAATTCACGCCAGTCCAAATTATATTTCATACTGTCAATTTTATGTACACCTAGCAAATACAGCACATAACTGGCTACGCTACTTCCACGTCCTACACCCCAAACTATATTATTAGTCCTAAGAGTATCTACAATGTATTTTAAACAGAATAGTAAATCGAGCATATTATGTTCAATAAATGCCGTCAGCTCTTCACTGACTCTGGCTCTTTGCTCGTCTGTAGTGCAACAACTGTACAAGTATTCTACTAAATTCGGGTAATAGTCTTCGGGTATAAACCAGTTGCGTTGATTCTCTTGATCAAATTCTTCTAGGCTGGCATAGTCTGCTGGCTGCTTGGGACTAACATTTGCAGACGCTAATAGCTTTTTAATTTCTTCGCTATCCTCGACAAAAATTTGATCAAGGATGTCTATATGACCCTTGTAAAATAGGTCATATAGATCTCTTTCTTGGAATATGGGATTATTATATTTGTCTGATATCATTCAGACATTTTACTTGACATTGATTAATTTGTCAAGCTCAGGCGACTTATTTTGGTGTTGTTGCCACATTTTTGCCTGTCGACTGCGTAGTTCTTCTCTATAAAGATCTAAGAACATACTAATTTGATTTTGCAATGCAGGATTTGGAGTTTGCCAATATTTTCGGCTAAGCTCCTGTATCCTAGTATCAATTTCTGCGTCTTTTAGTTTGCTAAAATCTTCAGCCAATGGGTGCATTATGAAAATTCTCCAACATATTTGATAAACACGTTATTGCCACCGTTGATGGTCCATGCTTCAAAAATATGATATACTGTTGTATCAGTCGAAAGTGTAAAAGGTAATGATAGTCCAGATTCTAAAATTAGTGTACCTGGAGTAAAGTTAACTTCCCAAGCACTGCCATCACTTTTTAATTCTATAGTAACCTTTGCATACTTGTCGCTGTCGGGCCAATTTCCAAATGTTAATGTAACATCGTCTGTAATTGTGTATCTATGGTATTGGGCAATACTAAAATCAATTGGCTCTAGGGAAGTTCCGTTGCTAGAAACAGATCCATAGATGTTTCTAACCTCAGCATTTTCTACAATAACTCCATTAAAGTCATTGTCGTTGTTAGTTTTGGCTGTATTGTTGTTTAAGTCAGTTAATACTGTAGTTACTTTTGTTAGACTAGTTTGAGTATAATCAAAATTATCTCTAAATCCTTGGCTATTATTGTCTTGCCCTGCTACTGGAAAAGTAGGGTCAATAGATTCGGCAGCAGTTAAAGCACTAGCGATGTCTGTTTCAGTTGTCATGATATGGTTGTCCTGTCATTCTTAAATGCGATGTATTTATCAGCTGAATAGCCGGTAACAGAATCTATTATGTATCTGTCAATGACGTAGTCAATTTGTTTAAAATCAAACGCTCTATTTTTAATATTTAAAAGTATATCGTCGGCTGCACCTGGTTTGCAGTAACAAAGCGGTATAGCGGTGACGTAATCGAGCTCTTGTACTTCTCCAGTTTGAATAGTACGCATCCAAAGCGGTAGATAGTTGCGTTCTTTAAGTCCGAGCTCTCTTATACGCTGTCTCCAAATGGTTACACTAGCAGGAAATCTCACACTTGTGTCTGGATCATCTGCAAACACTGCATTGCTATCAACGCTAACACTGAATGGATCAGCCGGTTTAAAGAATTGTGTGTCTTGATTAAATGGTCCGTTGTAGTACTGATTATTTTGGTCTACGGTAATAAGAGTACTACTCGGTGCTGTAAAGATTCTTGAAGGTAAATGTGTTTTACCAATTTCTAATGGATCTAAAACTTCAACGTAGATTACTTCATAGACTACATCGTTAGTACCTGGAGTTTTAGCCACAGCCTTTTTAACATTGCCAAACTTAAACTTTTTAGGTTTGTGATTTCTACCAATGACACCGACTACTTCTGCAGCCATTTTAGTTTCTATTCCTGCAAACACTAACATCTTTAAATCACTTTGGATTCCAAAGTTAGGATCGCTAGGTCTATAAATTGCATTATTGTCAAATACAGTAGAGTCTGTGATAAACTCTCTAAACAAATCTCTCTGTGTTTGTTTTAAAAATGGTCTAACGTACATGTTACTGTACAGTCTATCATTAGGTGTATCTATTGATAAAGTGAAAGTTCTTGATATTGCACTGTAGCTAAGAATATCTCTTGCTTGAATTGTAAATGTATATGACTTGTCGATCGTGGTTGTATTATTGTCAAGTGTTAAGTTGCCACTATCGAGTGTAAGTATACCTGGGTTATCAACACCGCCAAACTGATTAACCTTACCTACAATCTCTCCGTCGAGATCAAGTGTAAGTCCTGGAGGCAATGTTCCAGATTCTAATACATATAAAATAACTGAATCAGTTATAGTACTTGACGCACTAATTGCAAGATTGCTAATATAATTTGCACCAACACTTCCTAAGTTTGCAGGAGTGTTCCATGATATAGTGCTGTCAACTTCACCTAAGATTTGAACTGTAAATGTTCTTTTACTAGAAGCTGTTTCAGCTCTATCACTAAATCTAGTAGCAGTTACAGTAAAGTTATAACTAGTAGTAATTGCAGGTTGATAAGGCACTACACCAAATACTTCAGCTGTTCCTTGATCAATTCTCATGCCTGGAGGCAACGTACTTGCTGTTCCTAATCGAATCAGTTTGTTGTTTGCTACTTCTACAGTCAATGCGGGAAACACAGTTAGCACATACTCTGTACTAGAAATAGTCTGTACATCAACTATGTTATATGTGGTATCGTCTGCACCAGTAATATAATCTTTCAAATAAATTTTATTATTAGTCTGTGGTTTAGCACTGGCTTCTCTAATTCGTAATAAATTTCTGCCTATTTTATTTTCATTAATTGATGTAGTAAACGACTTACACGATATATCGGGATTTACTGTATCTAAAGAATAAACAATAGGACCTACTTCTAATGCTTCGTAAGTATCAAGTTTAAATGTTTGATAGTTATTGGCTCTACGAATACCAAGGTTACTAGGAGTAACCCAGATAGGTGCTCTAACATAAGTTCCATCTACTGTGAATACTCCTTCGCCTGCACTAATAGCCACAGTATCTGCACGGAAGTAATCATCACCTACAACAAAGATTTTAAACTTTCTAGTTGCACTAGTGTCTCCGTCAGTAACGGTTACTAAGAATTCATAGTATCTGTTTAGTTTTTTAGGAGTTAGTGAGCTTGTTGAATAGTCGTAGTTTACAGTATCATAGATATAGCTATCGTAACCATTAGTCGGTCTGTAGCCAAAGTCATAAGCTACATTATCAAACTGTGTTGTATCGTAAGAACCGTTGCCGGCTGTTTCGGGAATTGCTAGAGCAGGTTGAACCCAACCTACAATTCTTCCTGTTTCAGTTAAGATTAATCCTGGAGGTAATTGACCGCCGCTCTTTGGTTGGAAATATTTTAATTGTTGTCCTGATGCTGTGTCAAAGTCAGTAGCTATTAACTGAAAGTCTACGTATGAACTATCTAGTATGTAATATTGATCATTAGGACCCACAGCTAACGATCCTGCAGGAGTTTCCCAGTTAGGCTCGTCCCTACCTTCTATAGTCCAGAAGAAAGTTCTATCTGCTATCTGGCCATTATAGCTTGCTCTAACAACAAACTCAAAATCTGTACTTCTTGGAACTTCGAACGGAGTACCAAGAATTTTATCGCCTTCGATTCTTAGACCAGTAGGCATTTTTCCAGAGATTACTTTGAACGTAAAGGCTGATTGATTTACCCCAGGCTCGTAAGAAATTGGCAACTGTTGATTAACAATTGTTCTTTCCTGCAGGGTATTAAATTTATAACCAGACCGCTGAGTCCAAATATTCAATGCCATATTATAGTGTCCTTCTAATACGAGGTCTTGGATAGACTGCTCCTGTTGCTGGCCTAGGTTTATAATTAATCTTAGGATAGGTATTTCCAGAATCCTGTCGTTCTTTCTGATAATATAAGAATAGATTAGCAGCACCTTGGGTGTCTTGTCCGTCTGCTGGGCCACCTGACGTAACTGTTAGTTGGTTCGTCTTTGCTAGTGCAAGGATATATGCTTTTGCATCAGCTTGTGTCATGTTTGGATATGTTTCTAACGCACAGGCAAGCACACCGCATACCTGTGGACTGGCCATACTAGTTCCACTATATTTTCCTAAGTAGTAACTGGCATTTCTAGGATCTGTTACTCCGCTAGGTAAAGCACTGATAATGTTAGTACCTGGTGCCCAAATATCAACACCTGGTCCGCAATCACTATATAATACTTTTTGATCTGTACTAACACTATCAACTGATCCTACGCAGATTGCCGGTAGGTCGTAATCGCCTCCGTCTGCAACACTATCATTAGCAGTAGGACTTGTACCACGCATATAGTAATAAGGTTGTGCTACGCTACCAGGGTATCTACTGGCCATTTCAAATGTATTGTCCCAGTCAAGGCCACCTGGAACATCGTGTTTCCATCGACCGTTGCCAGCAGCACCAACCATAACAATACCTTCAGCGTAGACATCTTCTAAGTCAACATCACACGCAGGCACTCTTGCAGGAATACGTTGTCCTGCAATAAATCCCCAACTGTTTAGTTGTTCTGTGGTAAAACCAGTACCTACCGTTTTTCTTCCGTTTACGCCTAGTTGTAGATCTATCTGTGCCGGAGTTGCTTCGTAGAAAACATACTCGTTTACCATAGAAGGACTACCAACTGTACCACCAGTACTTGCTGCCCCTTCTACTCTAACACGATATGTTCTATTTGGTGCAGTACCTTCTACACCATAGTAAATTCTTTGTACGCTGTTGTCAGCACATGACCACATGATCTTAGGTAGGTTAGGTGTTGTTGGTCCTAGCCCGCTGTAAACAACCGAGCCACCACCAAATGTTACATAATGATTTGTGCTAACATAGATTGTACTGTATGTTGTTCCTAAGTATTCAATATCAAATGGCAATGACAATGTCCAGTATCCGTCATCATTATTACCGACTGTTGGTGTTGTAGATGATGATAAAGATGCAGGTCCTATGACAGTATTTGTAATTTCAGTTACACTAGCACTTGCTGGTGTAGATTCAGTAACAACGGTCAATGACAATGCACTAGCAAACATGGGATTTGCTACCCCGCTAACATCAATAACTGTTTCAAATGTTACAGTGTACGTGTCGTTGTTAGGTAAGTTAACTCCATCTTGAACAATATTGATTTCAATAGTACCACCATTGGTAGTAGATTCTTCAAGTGCAGTAAATCTGTAAACTTCATTAAATGCTGAATCAGTAATAATAATTTCGCCAGCAAGACTCATGTTACCCGAAATAGCATCAATAGCTACATTGTGTATTAGATTTAAATCTGCAGGACCGTCAATAGTTAATTGATAACTTGAGTCCGGTTGAGTAAAATCAATAAAGAAAGCCTGTTGACCTTCTTGGCTCCAGCTTGCAGGTTTTGTTAGAATACTACCTCCAGGTGGAGTATACGGACCAGATGTGGTAATTCTGTTTCCAAAATTTTCAAACCCTAATAGAGTTGCTAGTCGAGTATTAGCAGTACATACGCCACTGTAGCCTGTAAATGTAGGAGTACCAACTGATGGAGTATATCGTGTTCCACGATATGTAACAGCAGTGATATCACTGAAAGACCATTCACTTGGGAATATACTCATACCCCAACTGTTATTAACAATTGTTGGATTCTTTCGACCAGTTGTTGTATTAATTGATTTATTTCTATGGAAGGCTCTAATATAGTCAAATACATAACTAAAGTCGCCTGCGTCTCCAGTATCGTAGTATAAGTTATAGATGTTAGCCTGTCTTGCCCATCCTTGTTGATTTCCTGCAACAGTACCTGCTACGTGTGTAGAATGACTGCCAGTTCCGTAAATGTAAGTAGAACTAGGATTGCTTGGATAGACCTCAGCGTTATGTTGATACCAGTTATATTGTACAGCACGAGATCCACCTGTGCCGTTTGAGATTACAGAAAATTCTGGATGATTCCAAACAATTCCGTTTTCGTCACATATGACCACGTCGACATATTTTCCAGTTTGTGTTAGCACAACTGTTCCAGTGGCATCAGGTGTACCACTACCGTTGCCCTCGTATCCAGTTCCACCCCAACCTGAACGTTGAGTTTCCTCAGTACATCTTAATAGTCCCCAATTTTTCATAGGGCTAGATGAACTACCAGACTTATCCCAATATGAGGATGTTTGTACATAAGCAGATGTGCCTGCTTGAATACCTAAATATCTAGGTGCAAGACTAACCGACTTGATCCTTGGATCTCTTTTTAATTCGTCTGCTTCCCAGTCAGTTAACAAATAATGAGTATTTCTACTGGTTGGTCTTCGGTGGACACATTCGATGCTTCGTGATAGTTCTAAATTTGCAGGAGACTTTCCTAGAGTTTCTAGTTCGTCATATATTGCATCTAAGTCTTGAGAATCGTGTACGGCAACAATGTACTCTTTCTTTTTGATATAATCTGATATAGACATATTATACCTCTATTTGTAGAACAGTCAATGTAACAGTAATTGATGTCGAACCTCCAGACTTGTTGGTAACTGCAAGATAGATGTTAGAACTAGGACTAGATTCTCCATTAAAGCCAATAGCACCTGGGCTAATTAAAACAGTCTGTGCTCCAGTTGTAATAACTTCTGCAATAACACCACTGCCTGGTAATGGATCTGCACCTTCCAATCTAGAAGCATCTGTAGTTCTGCTTGGAACATCTGTATAAATTCTTACCCATGCCGCTGCTGAAGTTTCAATTTTATATAGAATATAACCTTTATACCCAGAAATAGTAATGTCTGCTTTAGCACCGTTGGCAATAACTCCTGTTGGTCCTGATACTGCGGTCCTACTTGAAGACCCGCCACCACCTGACACGCTAGTCCATGCTAGTGTTCCGCTACCGTTAGTGGTTAATGCTTGCCCAGAACTTCCGTCACTTGCTGGCAATGTCCAAATAACATTAGATGCTACAGTTGCTGGTGCTTTGAACGCTACATAATTTGAACTATTTGCATCTGCAAGTCTTAGATTCTTTTCAGCATTAAGAGTTATATGTCCAGCAAATGTGCTATCTTGAGCACTATCGATTAATAGTGCAGTAGTTAATACACCAGTTGAATTTGCAGTAATAAAACGTAGTCTTCCTGGAACTCGTCCTGCTGCAACTGTTCCATTTACTTCACCACGGATAAGACTTGAAGCTTGATTAGCAGCACCGTCCCATGCTGAAAAACGAATATCATAAATTCTATCGGCATCTTGAACTGCTAAAGGTACTGCACCTGTTCCTCTAGCACGTTGTAGTTGTACGTTGTTAACGTTGGTCGCACTGTTGTGCCATGAGCCTGCAACAAAGCTAGCTAGGCCAGGACCTACACTATAAACTCTAACCTGACCAGTATTTGTATTGTCACCAACTAATAGTTGACCAGTAGCCTTGCTCCAAGTTAAAGCAGGACCTGATGTTATTAGTTCTTCTCCAGCTGTTTCATAAAATGGAATTTCTCCAACGCCGCCCGTATTAATGCCGCCAGCTATCGATAATGATGTTGAATCAACAACGGAAATAGCATTACCTTTACTACCAATTAATGTTACAACATCATTTACTACGTTGTCATCTGATCTTAGTTGTATGCCACCTCGGCCTGTGCCTGCAACAGTTCTTGGTGCTAAAATATATGTAGCACCGCTTCCTGATCCACCACTAATGACATTGCCACCCGCAGTAGAACCGTCACCAACGTAGACTAATTTAGTGTCAGTAGTATAAAGTAGTTCACCTTCGGCAGGAGTAACTGTTGTTCTGTCTGTCGAAAGACCTCTACGTAATTTTAATGCCATTGTATTCTCCTAAACCTTAAAATGTTCCTAAATCTAAGGTAAACCCTGCAGGTGTACCAAATGTTCCAAAATCGAGATCGCCACCGCCTACACTAGCCACATTGCCAGGAGCCCAAGTTGAACCAGTCCATACTAGTCCTTGTCCTATTACAGGCTCTGTGTTAGATACATCGTTTAGCTCTGATAGGTAGTGATTGCTTATATCACTTACTGTTCCGAATACTTCACCGTTTAGGTTACCAGTTACATTACCAGTTACGCTACCGATCAAGGCACCTGTAACAGTGCCATTTACGTTTCCTGTATAGCTAGTAGAACTTAGTGTAATAGTATTTGCATCTGTTCTTGTAACAGTTATGTTTGTTCCAGAAGAAATCTTTACATCGTTTACTATTGACTCTCCAGTTAATCTTAAATTAGCACCATTAGTTGTAGTTTCTGCTGATAGATTGTAACTACTAGGTGATCCTACTGGGCTAGCATCAATCCATGCATTTCCGTAATAAACGTAAAGACGACCTTCTACAGTACTCCACCATAGTTCACCTTCACCGACTCCAGACACTGGAGGTGTTGCACCAACATTTGCTCCATAAAGAGCACTGTATAATTCTGTTAAGTTTGCGTTAACTTTCTGAAATGCCGTGCGTAAATCGTCACCTGTGCCGTCGTTTGCGTAAGTTCCTAGATTAATAGTTTGTATTGCCATAGCTCGCTCTCATATACTATATTTAGCTGGTTCGTAGTTTTGCTAAACCTAGTAGTTTTAATATGCGTATATAAAACCAACCTAGATCAAATTCCCAGGGTTTAGAACTTAGTTTAGCACTAGCTGGAGCCAAATGATGATTGTTGTGTAATTCTTCACCGCCTATAATAATGCCCCAAGGACTGATGTTACGGCTAGCATCTTTAGTTTCACCGTTGCGATATCCCCACCAATGTCCTATACCGTTTACTACTCCAGCTGCCCAAAATGGTATCCATAGCATTTGCACAGCCCACACGATTAAACCCCACGGTCCAAAGAACAATAGATCTATGATCAGCATTAGAAGAATACCGAGGCGGCTATGTGAGCTGTACAAATTCTGTTCAATCCAGTCGCTGGGTGTGCCTACACCGTACTGTTCTACCATTTCCTTATCTTTGCTAGCGGAATGATAAAGTCCGGCACCTTTGAAGAACACACGTTTGATTCCATAGACTAAGGGGCTGTGCGGATCTCCCTCTTGATCTGTAAATCTATGGTGTTTGCGGTGTATAGCAACCCATTGTTTTGTAACCATTCCTGTAGTTAGCCACAGCCAAAAACGCATAAAGTGTGCTACTACGGGATTAAATTCTACTGCTCTGTGTGCTTGACTGCGATGCAGGTAAAGTGTAACACAGGCAATGGTAATGTGCGTAAGCACTAGTGTCATTAAAAATATTATCATCTAGTATTTAACCCTATAAATATCCGTATGAATGTGCATACAGATCCTTATTGGACCACACTAAAGTGGCCAGCGGCCCCTAATAACGATGATTATCTAGTGTTTTCAGGCTATGCAGCCGGCCGCGTACTGCTGTTAGGTAGCACACAGTTACTTCTACCCTTATGTACAGAAGCCTGGGATCTAGAACCTAAATACCCGGATCCTAAGATTAAGAATCGTGATTGGTTTACATTGGATGAACACTGGGACACAATTATAGTAGATGGTGCACTGGCATTTGGCAAGGAATTTACAGAACGATTGTTGCCCATAGTATTAGCAAATTGTGACACCTTTGTTGCCCGTGCTTTTTTAAATCCCAACTGGCCTACGAAGTATGCTGTGTACTTTCCCCGTGCTGAAGAACTAACACCGCAACCTAAAGAACACCCTATCAACGAAGTTTACTCATTTTATATATGGAACAACAACTAACTGAACCTACAATCCTTGCCATGTACTCAGGCGGTTTAGACAGCCTGGGTATGATTTACAAACTACTTACTGAAGATGAATATAAAGACTATGCTGTCCATATACATCATGTTCACAACCGTAACATAGAACTTAGAGATCGGGCTGAAGGTATTATAGTTCCTATGGCGTTAAAAGAACTCAAACGCTTGGGATTTAAGTTTGACTACAGTGAAAGCGAAATAGCCAGTCAACCTTACGGCCTTAATTTTCTATATGATTCAGATACTATGAACTTCTTTGCTGGTTATATTTGTAGTGCGAATCCTAACATAGTAAAGGTTGCTATGGGTATGCAGGCTAACGATGGCAATCACGCACTTGAAGAACGCCGCAAACGTGCTGATAAGATACTGGCGGCATTTACGCCTGTAGGTAAAATATATCCTGTGCTCAACATGACCAAGCGTGAAATATATGACAGTTTACCAGACACATTGAAGAATATGTTTTGGTCATGCCGTCGTCCAGTGTACACAGAAAAAAATATTGCACCTTGCGGAAAGTGCGATACTTGTCGTAAACTTAAAGAACAAGGAATACGTTAGAATCCGTACTTGGCTTTAGTAGTGTTATAGTTTGATCCTGTGATAGAATCGTTTATTGACAATATGTCAAACTTGCCTTGATATCTAGCACCAGTTACCATATAACCAACAGGATTTGTATCAGTTAAACCAATGCCCCAGTAAGTGGCATTGGTATCGCTAGTAAGTCTAACACCGCCGACGTTTGATGTCACTGGTGTTTCGTTGTTCAGGCTTATACCAAATGTTGTAGTTGCGTGGTCGTAGTAAAAGTGTACATGATTCCACGCATTTAAATTCACACTACCAACAGAGTTAGCCCCAACACCCATTGCCCAAACTCTGCCTTTTAACTTGCCATCATTGTCAATCTCTAACATATTATAGTGCCAACCACTGTTTTCTGTAGGCTGTCCTAGTTCTGATATTACACTTACAAGATTGGATGTAGGATAGAACCATAAGTTGAAGGTAAGGGTAGGAGCAACACCGTATTGGCTTGTTAACACATACTTGGTGCCGTCAAATGTGTGTACTGAACCAGTACTAGTATCTGGGAATGTGTAGGCGGCGTAGGTAGGTGTAGTAGAGTTAGTTGAACCCCAAGCAAGTGAACTACCGTTAACCAACAATGTTCCTAGATTAAAACTTGTGTCATTAACTGTATATGCTCCTTGTCGAGCCATCAGTGGATTTCCATTGACATCTTCTAAACGAATATAATACTCCAACGAGCCCTCAGTAGTCGCATCATTGGAAAAGGTAAAATTAAAACTTGCGTAGTTTGTGTAGTTGCCTGTACCAGGACTAAATGAGCCTGCGTTCGCAGATGACGTTTGCCCAGTTATTTGATTATTATTAGCATCGACCAAATACCAATAGACTGAAGTATTGTCCCAGTTTTCAAAGTTTAGATAGACTGTGTTTTGCTGTCCTTCGTTAACTGATGCATAGTCAATGCTGGCCCAAGTGACTCTTGGACCACTGCCCATTAGCGGTGCTGTCATTACTGCTTGTAATATACTCATGTTAGTTCCTTAATCAGCATCGTATATGTCGCTAGGACCACTGATCATCCAAACTGGGCCGTCTTGCTGACCACCGTTGTTATATTCATGTCCGTCTTCTAGTTTGATCAAGGTAACCATACTTCCTGAACCACTGTCTGGAATTCCCCACGAAGGAGTGCTAGTATTTCTACCTGCTCCGAGGATAGTTCCTACCTGTCCGGGCCACCATTCTAAATTTACATAGCAAGTGCTACCTGTATAGTTAACAATGGTAAATGTAAATCCTACTGGTAAATTCTTATCAGTCCACCAACCTGGAATAACAACAGTACCGCTATTGTTGCTAAAGTAGATATGCTTGCCGCTGTCGTTAGCAGTGAGATAGTAGTCGTTGTCTGCTCTAATCTGTGGAATTCTATCTCCAGCAGTGTTCTGTTTAGTACCATCGCCAAATACTAGTCCACCATGCTTAGGATCCAACGCCTTATGTAAGTGTTGTGGGAACAAGTGATCCGGAGTTCTAGTCTCATACCTCTTGTAATCAGTTACGGCAGTGATATTAGGTGGTTGCTCTGACGCGGTAAAACTACCGCCTACATCCTCTGTCGCTCCCTCATCTTTTATTCTACCTGGACCAAAGCGGAATGCTCCCATTTGAACAAAGTCGCCTTCGCCACCAAAGTAGGTAAATCCATCTGTAGGGAAACTGACCCACAAAGCGTTATCAGAGTCATCGTTTGTTTCGTTAGTGCGGCCCGCTACTACCAACTGATCACCGTGTAAACTGCTCCAGCGATTACCGTTGCTGTTGCCTAGATATGAACTGTCGTTACCACTTAGACATCTAGTCCACAGTATATTACCCGTTGAATCTAGTTTAGTCACAGTAAATCCATTATTTGCCCAGTTAGGATTATCATCTGCTAATTTCAAAGTAACATAGATGTTGTTATCACTGTCTACTTCTACGTTACTGTCTTGACCTAATGAGCCCCAACCCCAGTTGCCTTCGCCGTAGAATTTCTTCCATACAACTGTGCCGCTACTGGTCATTCTGGCAACAAACTGTTTATTAAGGCCTGGTCCACTGCGATATTCGTATCCTGATACTACAATGTCGCTGGTGCCTATTGTTGCCACACTAGTAGCATAAGAATCTGTATTTTCACTGTTGAGATACTTGCTGAACTCAATAACGCCATCGCTGGTAGCAAACTTAACTACTAAACTTTGCTTGTAACTTGTTTCATAGTAACCATCACCTACTGCGTAGATACTATCACCGTCCTTGCTGTAAACAACTGATTGGAATCTGTCAGTTGTTCCACCGCCAATAGCCTTGTTCCAGTCTGGTGTCCATACAAAGGCTTCACCGTCTAGGTTCTGCTTCATAGACCAAGAACCACCAACTGCGGTAAAGTCTACACCGTCCACTAAAATTCTAATAGCATCTGTTGGTGGAATGTTGCTAGTAACAACACTAGTTACACCTGTGCCGCTGAGAGTCATTACAGTTACTTCAGTGTCGTGTGTTGGTGTAGCACCGTGAGCATACGTTGTGCCAAGAATTGTAGTCACATCACCTTCTACATAGTTACTACCTGCGGTGTGTACGGATGTTGATATTGAACCGCCTATAGGATCAACAGTAACGTTTAGTAGCATTCCACTGCCCACATTGTAGTTCGTGCCTGTTACTCCAGTGTAAGTTGTCTGTGCTCCGCCGTCTGCAGATCCACTGGCAGTTACAGCAAGACTTGGAGTAATTTGAGACACTGTAAGTATTAAATCATTGGCAGGAGTTGTTCCGCCTAGGCTAGTGCCTAAGATCTTAATCTGATGTCCAACAAGATAATATGAGCCGCCGTTGGTTACAGTAACAGTATATACGCCAGGATCTCCGTCATTAGCTATGACAGTAAATTCTGCTCCGCTACCTTGTCTTGTTGTTGATGCCACTGCTGGATAGTAGTTAACGTTGTCAACGTTTTCTGTTGTAGCAATACCTGTACCAGAAATCAAGAAGTTATAAGTAGGATCGCTAGGTATTCCATTACCTGGCCAGTGTTCATCATCTAGCTCAGATTTTAATATGTCAAAGTAACCATTGCCTGTGGCCAACATTGTTAGTGTGCCAAAATTTCTAAATTCGTTCTGCTTTTCACCAACTACTGCTGTAGCACCTGTTGTTGGGTGTACTGCCACATCATAAGGATAGATATCACCCTCATCAGTTAGTGTTACATTGCCAACAACATCTCCGTTTGTTGGGTTAATTCTAACAACTGCGGCTTGACTAGCTAGTACAGAGTTTTGATAACTTAACACTACAAGATTATCGTTAACTGTGTCATATTTGACTGACAACGCAAAACCTTCAGCGTCACCTACAAATGGGTTAATACTACCGGCACTATTATCTCCACTAGGTGCTGTACCTGCTATAGTGGCTGTAATAATCGACCCTTCGTCATCAACATCAGTTACTGTGATAGTAGCACGGTTTAGAATATTATCTCCACCAACAAACGCATCGCCGTATATGTATAGCAATTCGTTTAGTGCATAACCAACGCCACCGTTAGTAATACTATCTATAGTATAAGTGCCGCCTGTCCAACTGATGTTAAAAGCAGCCATACGTCCAGCACCTAATACTCGTGACCATACTAGTTCACCTGTGGTTAACGAATACTTGTCTAATCTTGTGTGATTAGTGCTGTCCCAATCGTCTTCTCCGCCCATGTAGGCAAAGCCATCGTGTGTGGCCACTGTGTGGAAATTAATGTCGCTCTCATTGTTAATCCAAGGGCCTGCCATATTGACAAAGCTCTTGACGGTGCTAGGCAACTTAACTTCACCGGTGATTGTAAAATCTGTGGTTTTAGTCACACCGGTTTCGCCTACAGTAATACTCAAGTTAGTAAAGTAACTCTTGTCAGTTGGGCCTGCTTCGTCCCAGTCTGCGTCAAAACCAATTCTATAATCCTGGCCTCTTTCAAGACGTCCTGGTAGTTCACATCTAGATACTACAGCATTGTCTGCGTCTAACAATTCAAAAGTAGACATTTCTGCTACTGGATCATAGGTAAATCTTGCTGTGTAAAGTCCAGGGTCGCCAGTGAAGTCACTGTTTGATGAGTCATTTAAGCCGTTAATTTGGATACCGGCATCCCCGATGTCAATCTGTGCGGCAATTCTTGAATAATCTGAACCCCAGTCCCAGTGCGGAATGCCATCTGCTGGATATACGCAAACACCCCAGTCTTCGGCACCATCAACATAGTTGACGTTAAAAGTTATCACTGCTTTAGCATCTGCTGGGAAACTGGCAGTGGTGTGTATAGGGTATGCTGGTTGATTTTGATATGTTTCTTCATTATCACCAGTGAACCACATACCAGTACTGTCAAATCCATAGTGTGTATCTAGTGTTTCACGGTCTGGGCTTCGTGGAGTGATAGACAACCAAGCAGGTCTGCCACCAGTTAAGGCACTACTTAATGCGGCAACTTCTAGACTAGAAGCCTGTGCTTGTAGCGAGCCGTCTGCTAGTTGTACAAAACTAACACCTGATTCTTCTGTGGTAAATGTACCATAGGCAAAGTCGTTTAAGTATACGCCAGCGACATCTGCTAGTTGTGTCCAAGTTACGCCGTTGGTGCTTCTAAACACCTGTTCGTCGTCATTACCAATATAGTAGTATCCACCTGCTGTGCCTGCGGCATCAAAGTATTGACCGTGGCTCATTGTTAGTGTGCCGCCTGATACAAATGGATCAAATCCGCTAGAGTCGAGAGCAGTGGTCAATGACTGATCTGTGTATAATGTGTCGTCACTTGCTTTGTAATAGTAAGTACCGTCAAACATGTCTGATCCAGAGATAACAATTTTTTCGTTGTCGCTTAGTTCCAGCCATGGCTCTGAAATATTGTAGGTTAATACTGCTGGGTTAGTTCTGCTAATAGAAAAGTCTGTGGTTGTATAAGGTAGTGGAACAGTTACAGTATATGCTGGAGGTCCCATAGTAACTATAGGTATAATCACTTGACCGTCACCAGTTACAGCCACCCAACCATCTTCATCATAGGCTACTTCTGAGATGGATGGTATATAACCAATTTGTTGTGATACACTATCTGTCCACCACTCGCTGCCCGAATTGTAGTCTTCAGGATCAGTGCCCCATCCAGACCAAATAACATCATCGTCATCCTCGTCCCACAGCATAATGTATCCTGAAGGTCCGCCATACTGTGTAACTGACCACGGTGCTACTTTCTTAACGTTTAGTTCGATAGGTACGTGTACACTTGCGTCTAGTGCTGTAGTAAGGTCGTTAGTAATGAAGATACCACTATGGGCATTGGTTACTCCAAATTTACTAGTGATAACATATTTTTGTGTTTCGCTAATCCAAGCAACATCAGTTAGATTCCAATCGTGTTCGTCACTATTAAAATCTGCGACAAATGTTTCATCTGCTAGTACCACTGTCCAATCAACGCCGTTATTACTATAGGCTACAGCAGGAAATTCGTCGGGAGTAGTGTCAAAATATCCAACTGCTACCCACTTGTCAGGTTCGCTAAAGTAGCGTACTTGAGTCCAATATAAGTTATCACCATTTAATGTATCAGTGCCTGTACACAACTCTACAGTACCAATAGTAGTAGAGTAATATAATCCTGGTACTACAGGAGCACCGTCACCTCCGTCAACGTAACTGTATGCGTAGACAATAACACCGCCGTGTACTGCTACTCGGTCAATGCCAGCCATACCGCTTGGTGTTGGGTCACTCCATGTAATGCCGTCTGAAGATGTAACAATGTCGCCATCGACGTTGGCCATGATATAAATGTAGCCACTGGCACTACTACCGCCACCACTTTGTCCAGTGTAGGCTGTAGTCTGTATTGTGCCGTCTGGGAATGTTAGGCTACCGTCTGAATTAAATGTAAATTCGTGGGCACCTTC
>JACCED010307200.1_pt1 | contig 42342 bp, 45 predicted proteins | sample 7455021 | NCBI WGS metagenome assembly JACCED01 (sample SAMN15323456, study PRJNA562643) | freshwater metagenome | isolation source: river surface water | place: USA:Blue River Watershed | collected 2017-08-19
AGCCTTCGAGTTGACGGCGAAAGTCAGCAGAAACCATCTCACGCTCTCCGAAATGAATCGGGTCACAGCGCAACGGTAATCTCGTTGTCGGAGTTCCTGCAACGGCCTCGATCAAACGCGCAGCGTGCCTGCGCAAAATTGGCACTCACCAAAATCGACTGCTGCTGAAAAGAAAACCGCCGGGGCGCAAACCCCGGCGGTCTTTGTCTCCTCCAACTCAACTACGATCAGGCAGCGAGCTGACGCAGCACATATTGCATGATGCCGCCGTGACGGAAATATTCGAGTTCGTCGAGCGTGGCGATGCGGCAGAGCAGCGGCACATTCTTCTTCGTGCCATCTGCATAGGTGATGTCCATCGACATCTTCTGACGTGGCTTCAACTCAGCGCCAAGGCCATTGATGGTGATCTTCTCATCACCCTTCAGGCCCAGCGTCTGCCATGACGTGCCTTCTTCGAAGGTCAGCGGCAGAACGCCCATGCCGACAAGGTTCGAACGATGGATGCGCTCGAAGCTTTGTGCAATCACTGCGCGCACGCCGAGCAGGCTCGTGCCCTTCGCTGCCCAGTCGCGCGAAGAACCGTTGCCATATTCCACGCCTGCGAAGATGACGAGCGGAGTCTGCTCTTCCTTGTAGCGCATGGCCGCATCATAGATCGGCATCTTTTCGCCCGACGGATAATGCACGGTGTTGCCACCTTCGAGCACATTGCCGTCATTGCCCTTGTTCATGAAGTTCTTGATGCGGATGTTGGCGAAGGTGCCGCGCATCATCACTTCATGGTTGCCACGACGCGTGCCGTACTGGTTGAAGTCGGCTTCGCGCACCTGACGCTCGCTCAGCCACTTGCCCGCAGGCGAAGCGAACTTGATCGAACCGGCCGGCGAGATGTGGTCGGTGGTGATCTTGTCGCCGAAGAGCGACAGGATGCGCGCGTCCACAATGTCTTCAACCGGCGCAGGTGTCATGGTCATGCCGTCGAAGTAAGGCGGGTTGGCGACGTAAGTGGAATTCATGCTCCACTTGAAGGTCAGGCTCGTCGGAGCCTTCACCTTGCGCCAGTTGGTGTCGCCCTTGAACACGTCGGCATAACGCGACTTGAACACCTTCTTCGTCACATATTTCTTGATGAAGGCGTTGATCTCTTTCGAGGTCGGCCAAATGTCGCGCAGATAAACCGGCTTGCCATCCTTGCCATTACCGAGCGGCTCGGTGGTCAGGTCTGCATAGACATTGCCAGCGAGTGCATAAGCAACGACGAGCGGAGGCGCTGCGAGATAGTTCGCCTGCACGTCAGGATTGACGCGGCCTTCGAAGTTGCGATTGCCCGAGAGCACTGCTGCAGCAACAACGCTGTTTTCGTTGATCGAAGCGGAGATCTCTTCCGGCAGCGGACCTGAGTTACCGATACAGGTCGTGCAGCCATAACCAACAAGGTTGAAGCCGAGCTTGTCGAGATCCTTCTGCAGGCCTGAATTGGCGAGATATTCACCAACCACCTGCGAGCCGGGTGCGAGCGAGGTCTTGACCCAAGGCTTCGACTTCAGGCCCTTGGCCACAGCGTTGCGTGCGAGCAGGCCCGCTGCAATCAAGACGCTCGGATTCGAGGTGTTGGTGCAGGAGGTGATGGCAGCAATCACCACATCGCCATGACCGATGTCATGCTTGCGGCCTTCGACGGGGAAGCGCTTACGCTGCTCGTCGCCCTTGCGATATTCAGCTTCCATCGCAGCTTCGAAGCCCTTGCCGACGGCTTCGAGAGCCTGACGGCCTTCGGGACGCTTCGGGCCAGCCATAGAGGGCACAACCGAGCCGAGATCGAGTTCGAGCGTATCGGTGAAGACAGGATCAGCGGCCTTCGCCGTGCGGAACATGCCCTGCGCCTTTGAATATTTCTCAACGAGCGCAACGCGAGCCGACTTGCGGTTCGAGGTTTCGAGGAAGTCGATGGTTTCACCATCAACGGGGAAGTAGCCGCAGGTCGCGCCATATTCAGGGGCCATGTTGCCGATGGTCGCGCGGTCAGCGAGCGAGAGACCATCCACGCCGGGGCCGAAGAATTCGACGAACTTGCCGACAACGCCCTTCTTGCGCAGCATCTGCGTGACGGTGAGCACAACGTCAGTCGCGGTCACACCTTCACGCGGCTTGCCGGTGAGCTTGAAGCCAATGACTTCGGGGAGCAGCATGGAGAGTGGTTGGCCGAGCATGGCCGCTTCCGCTTCAATGCCGCCGACGCCCCAACCCAGCACAGCAAGACCATTCACCATGGTTGTGTGGGAGTCAGTGCCAACGAGTGTATCGGGATAAGCGATTTCAACCGTCGAGGCCTTGCCGCGCTTGGGCTGATACTTTTCCTTCTTCGTCCAGACGGTCTGCGACAGATATTCCAGATTCACCTGATGGCAGATGCCGGTGCCCGGAGGCACAACGGCAAAATTGTCGAACGCGCCCTGACCCCATTTCAGGAACTGATAGCGCTCGCCATTGCGTTGATATTCGAGATCGACATTCTTCTTGAAGGCCTTTGCATTGCCGAAGTCGTCGATGATGACAGAGTGGTCGATGACAAGATCAACCGGAACCAGCGGGTTCACCTTCTTGGGGTCGCCGCCGAGTTTGGCAACCGCATCGCGCATGGCGGCAAGGTCAACCACTGCGGGCACGCCGGTGAAGTCCTGCATGAGGACGCGTGCGGGACGGAAGGCGATTTCCTTCTCGGTCTTGCCCTTATTCTTCAGCCAGTCGGCGCAAGCCTTGATGTCTTCCTTGGTGACGGAGCGGCCGTCCTCGAAGCGCAGAAGATTTTCAAGCAAAACCTTCATGGAATAAGGCAGCTTGGAAATGCCCTTCAGGCCATTCTTTTCAGCCTGCGGGAGCGAAAAATAGTGGTAGGTCTTTGTACCGACCTTCAGTGTCTTGCGGCACTTATAGCTATCGAGCGACATGTGTTCAGGCCCCGGTTTCCTGTGAGACGGAAGACGAATGCACGGCCTTATAGATAATTTCTGCGCGCGCCGCTATACGAACGAAAGCCCAAGACCACAAAAGCCCAACAAAAGCCCGCTAGAAGAGCAGCCGTGTGACAGTTGAGTTCCGTCCGAGCCTCCTCGTTGAAAACCTCGCACTTGCGAGGGGCGGTCGCATATTGGCGAAGAACATCTCTTTTCGGGTTGGAGAAGGCGAGGCGCTGATCGTCACCGGGCCAAATGGCGCTGGCAAATCGACGCTTCTGCGTGTGCTGGCTGGTCTCCTGCCCCCTGCCGAAGGGCAGATCAGTCTTGCCGGGCGCGGGCCGGAAGAACTGGCGCTCCATACCCATTATGTGGGCCATGCCGATGCGCTGAAATCAGCTCTGACGCCGCGTGAAAATCTCGGCTTCTGGTCGCGCGCGCTGCATGACAGCCATCGCGGAATGCGCACCACGCTCGCCCTTGAGCGGGTGGGGCTTGCCCATCTGCCCGATTTGCCAGTCTCCTATCTGTCCGCCGGGCAGCGGCGGCGCGTGGCTTTGGCGCGCCTGCTGGTGGCCCCGCGTTCGATCTGGCTGCTGGATGAACCCTCAACCGCGCTGGACACGGCCTCGCAGGACCGCTTGCGTCAGATGATGGAGCAACATCTGGCGGCAGGGGGAATGATCATTGCCGCCACCCATATGTCGCTGGGGCTGACAGCCCGCGAATTGCCCCTGCGGGGTGTCGCATGAAAATGGTCGGTGCGCTCTTTGTTCGTGAGTTACGGCTGGCCTCACGCGCTGGTGGGGGCGGGACCATGGGGGTGGTCTTCTTCCTGATCCTCGTGACGATCGTGCCTTTTGCCATTGGGCCGGACCTCAATCTGCTGTCCCGCATCGGCCCGGCCATCCTCTGGATTGCCGCCCTGCTTGCCATGTTGCTGGGTCTCGACCGGTTGTTCCTGTCCGACCATGAAGACGGATCGCTGGACCTGTTGATGATGGGTCACATGCCCCTTGAAGTCATTGTGGTGGTCAAATGCCTCGCCCATTGGGCGGTGACGGGTCTGCCGCTGGTGGTCGCTGCGCCCCTTTTCGGGCTCATGCTGGCGGTTGAAGGCGATGGCTTGATGGGTGTGGCCCTGTCGCTTCTGGCAGGAACGCCGGCACTCACCTTCATCGGCGCCATCGGCGCGGCGCTGACGGTCAGCCTCCGGCGGGGTGGCTTGCTCATGGCAATCCTTGTCCTGCCTTTCACGGTGCCGGTGCTGATCTTCGGCGTCTCTGCGGCCTCTGCGGCGGTAGGGGGCACGATTCCCTTCATGACGCCTTTGCTGGTCTTGTGTGCCCTGTCGCTGGCCGCGCTGGCTCTGGCTCCCTTTGCCGCTGCGGCGGCCTTGCGTGCCCGCGATTAGGGCTTAGAAAGGTCGCCATGCTGAAATATGCCAACCCGACTTTCTTCCTGCGCCTCGTGGCGACTGTCCTGCCCTATGCTTGGGCCGCGACCATCGCACTGCTGGGCGTGGGCCTATACATGACCTTCTTTGTCGCGCCAGCCGATTATCAGCAGGGCGAGACGGTGCGCATCATGTATATCCATGTGCCGGCGGCCTGGCTGTCGATGTTTGCCTACACGGTCATGACCCTGTCGGCGCTTGGCACATTGGTCTGGCGGCATCCTTTGGCGGATGCCTCGCAACAGGCGGCTGCCCCGCTGGGTGCTGTGTTCACATTCATCTGTCTCATCACCGGTTCGCTTTGGGGCAAGCCGATGTGGGGCACATGGTGGGTATGGGATGCGCGGCTAACCTCCGTACTTGTGCTGTTTTTGATCTATCTTGGTCTCATCGCGCTTTGGAATACGATTGAAGAGCCGACCAAGGCCGCGCGAGCCGCAGCGATCCTGACGCTGGTAGGCGTGGTGAATATCCCCATCATCAAATTCTCGGTTGATTGGTGGAACACACTGCATCAGCCAGCTTCGGTCCTGCGGATGGGTGGTCCGACCATTCACCCGTCCATGCTGTGGCCCTTGTTGATCATGGCGCTGGGCGCGAGCCTTCTCTTCGTGACATTGCATTTGATGGCGATCCGCAATGAGATCCTGCGCCGTCGTCTGCGTCGCTTGTCCTTCCTCGCAGCACAGCGTGGTGAGAGCGAGGTCGCCTCGTGAGTGATCATGCGAGTTTCATCATCGCCGCTTTTGCCGTGACCGGCACCGTGCTGGCAGTCACGGTGATGTGGATCCTGATCGACCATATGCGCCTCAAGCGTGGGTTGACGCGTTTTCCCGCGCGTGAAGGGGATGAGGCATGAGCGAGGATATGAGCCGCCCGCGCCGCCGATCATGGCTCGCTTATCTGCCGCTCCTGATATTTCTGGCCCTGGCTGCCCTTTTCTACACGCAGATGAAGCCCGGTGGCTCCTCGCGGTTGCCATCCCCTCTCATCGGCAAGCCAATTCCAGCCTTCAGCCTGCCCGCTCTTGAAGGATCGAACCGCCCCGGCTTTGACGATGCGCAATTGCGCAATGGTCAGGTGACGGTGGTGAATGTCTTTGCATCCTGGTGTGCGCCCTGCCGTGATGAACATCCCGTGCTCATCGACTTGTCCAAGCATGATGTCGTCACCAAGATGGGCGTGCGTTTGGCGGGTCTTGCCTATAAAGACGAGCCATCGCAATCGCTGCGCTTTCTGCGTGAATTGGGTAATCCCTATCAGCTGATTGGCGTCGATCGCTCAGGCCGTGTCGGTATTGATTGGGGCGTTTATGGCGTTCCGGAGACTTTCATTGTGAAAGGCGACGGTACGCTGGCTTTCAAATTCATCGGCCCGCTCTCGCCCAAGGAGCTGCGAGAGACGCTCATTCCGCAGATTGAAAAGGCAGCTCGCTAGTCGTTATAGGGTTCGCGATCCTTGCAGAACCACCCGACAAGGCAGGCCCTATTGTCCAGCGTGGGGGAAAAGAGCGGTTGCGTATATTGGCCGCCGGCGCAGAAACTGTCGTCGCGCACGAGACGGTCATAGGTTTGCCCACCCAGCCCCATCACCACTGCGCCTTCGCGTTTGACGAGAGTGGCAGCCTCATGACAGCTCATCCGGCTTGCATCTGGCCGTTGCGCCAGTACAGGGGTTGCGAATGTGGCGATGATGAGCGTGAGAGCGAGCCGCATCTTGTCTCCTACCAGTGATCCTGACCTTCGCCGTCCTTGATCTCGTGTTTCAAGATCAGCGGAATCTGCGCGAGCGCAAAAGCGATGGTAATTGGCATGGTGCCAAAGACTTTGAAGGTGATCCAGAAGTCTGTGCTTTGTGTGCGCCAGACGAGTTCATTTAATCCTGCAAGTAAAAAGAAGAAAAGGCCCCAGCGCAAGGTCAGGATCCGCCAGCCCGTCTCGGTCAGCTTGAGCACTGAATCGAGCACGATTGGCAGGAGCGGCTTGTTCATCGCAAGCCCGCCCAGAAGAACGATCCCGAACAGGCTATTCACGATGGTCGGCTTCATCTTGATGAACAGCTCATCCTGAAAGACGAGGGTTAGCGCGCCAAAGATCAGCACGGCGCCGGCGGTCACCAGCGGCATGACGGGAATATGGCGGGTCAAGATCCATGACAGCGCCAGAGTTACGACCATGCTGGCCATCAAGGCAGCGGTTGCCGGAAAAATCCCGAATTTCGCATTGGTGAGAAAGAAGACCACCAATGGTCCCATCTCCAGCACGAGTTTGAGGCCCGCGCTTGGCTTGTTCGTCTTCTGGGAGGGCAGTGGCTCTGACATGATGTTCCTAACGTTCGATGCCGGCAATGGCGTCTGCGAAATCCCGCGCCTCAAAAGGCTCGAGGTCTTCGCGTCCTTCGCCAACGCCAATGTAATGGACGGGAAGTGCAAATTTCTCAGCGATGGCGACGAGAATGCCGCCGCGCGCCGTACCATCAAGTTTGGTCATCACCAGACCTGTGACGCCTGCGACCTTGCCGAAGATCTCAACCTGATTGAGCGCATTCTGACCAACAGTCGCATCAAGGACGAGCAGCACCGCATGGGGCGCCTGCGCATCCACCTTCTTCATCACACGCACGACTTTCTCAAGTTCGGCCATGAGTTCGGTGCGGTTTTGCAGGCGGCCGGCCGTGTCCATCAGCAGAACATCCGCGCCTTGTGCTTGCGCCTCGCGCAGCGCATCAAAGGCGAGACCCGCGGCATCTGCACCCTGATCACGTGCAATTACAGGCGCGCCAATGCGTTCGCCCCAGATTTTCAATTGTTCGATTGCGGCCGCGCGGAATGTATCGCCCGCAGCCAGCATTACTTTTTTGCCATCGCTTGCGAATTGCGAGGCAAGCTTGCCAATGGTGGTGGTCTTGCCGGATCCATTGACGCCGACAACCAGAATGACGAAAGGCTTTTTCGTCTCATCAATCACCAGTGGTCTGGCGACGGGCATCAAGACTTTCTCGACTTCCGCCGAGAGAATGGCTTTCACCTCGTCGGGCTCGATTTGTTTGTCATACCGTCCCTTGCCGACGGCTTCGCGAATGCGCGTTGCGGTTGCGACACCCAGATCGGCCTGAATGAGAATATCTTCGAGATCGTCGAGCATTGCTGCATCAAGCTTGCGCTTGGTGAAGACATCGGTGATGCCCTGACTGATGGAATCTGATGAGCGAGCGAGACCTTCCTTGAGGCGTCGCCACCAGCTGCGGGGCTCAGCGACCGGGACCTCTGCAGCGGGCGGGGGTGCAGCAGGTTCGGGCGCAGCGCTGCTGCCGCCAAACAGGCGGCCGAAGAAGCCGGGCTTTTTCGTTTCTTCGCTGCTCATGTCGCCTGCCCGCATCCCGTGCTAAGTCACATCCGATCCGCGCTCACGCGGCCCAACTCGCAATAGCCTGTCCCGCATGACGCCGGAAGACCTCCTGACCCGCCTCCTCTACCGCGATGGCCTGATGCTCGTCATCAACAAGCCGCCGGGGATTGCTGTCCATCTCGGCCCCAAGGGTGGCGATAATCTTGAAAAGCATTTCCACGCGCTGCGGTTCGGTCTGCCGCGTGATCCGGCTTTGGCGCATCGGCTGGACCGTGACACCTCCGGTTGCCTGGTCTTGGGCCGCCACCGCAAGGCCTTGGAAAAGCTTGCTCTTCTCTTCAAACAGGGGAAGATCTCCAAGACCTATTGGGCGCTGGTCGAGGGCGTTCCTGCCGCACCGGCAGGTGAGATTGATCTGCCGCTAGGGCGGCTTGATTCAACGCGGGGCTGGTGGATGAAAGTTGATCCGCTGGGTCAGCCGGCCCGCACTTTATGGCGGGTGATGGGACAGGCAGAGCGCCCTGACGGCCGGCCGGTGAGCTGGCTCGAACTCACCCCTCTGACCGGCCGCACGCACCAGCTGCGCGTCCATTGCGCAGCTATGGGCTGGCCCATCGTCAATGACCCGATCTATGGCGCGGGCGCGCGTGAGGATGTCCTGCATCTCCATTCGCGCAGCATCACGGTTCCGATCACGAAGAATAAGGATCCCGTTCACTGCATCGCGCCCGTGCCGAGCCATATGATCGCGCTGCTTCAACTTTGTGGCTGGACGCCCGCAATGGAGGCAGAGTGCACCGAACTTGAGCCGTCGCCGCCTCGCGACGAAGCAGGCAGTTGAATCGGCCAAATAGCTCCGGTATGAAGTTTATGCATAAAGATCATACAGGGGCGACCGATGTGGGTTGGAGCGGTTTTGCTTGCGGCGCTGATGGCATGGGCTTCGCCGGCGCGGGCTCAGACGGCTGAAGAATGGGTGGCGCTGGGGGCGCGGGTGCATGGTGGCTTTGGCGCCTTCATTCCCTTGGGCATTCGGATCGGGCTTGATGCCGCCTCCAAGATCAAGGTTCCGCCCCGGCAGCTCAGCGTGACCTATCACGACAATCCGCGCGCGCCCTGTGCCTGTTTTGCAGACGGGATTGCCATTGCAACAATTACCTCTGTTGGCCAGCGCACTTTGAAGATAGCCGATGAACCTGCGCCCGCGGACAAGGCTGCCGTCATCATCATTCGTCCGCGTCAGGGTGGGCCGGGTCTGCGCTATTCCATTCCCATGAGCAGCTTGCCGCGCCTCGTGCAAATGAATGAGACGCTGGATCCTCTTGGCCGCTACAATGCGGTCATGGCCGCGGAAGCATTGTTCGAGATCGAGCCCGCGCCTTAGTCAACCAGCAGCGCTTGGCCGTCATGGGCACGCACGCGCGCTTTGATGATGTTGCCCGCATCATGGCCGGGCATACGCACAAGCGTGAAATCCTCTGCGCGTCCATTCCCGCCGCGCTCGGTCAAAATGGCAATGTCTTTGCCGATCTGCGCATCAAGATGCGCGATGAGCTGCGCCTGCCCCAAGGCGCGCAAGCGCTCCGCACGCTCGCGCGCGATTTCGCGGGGCACTTGCGGCATAAGTGCTGCTGGCGTGCCCTTTCGCGGGGAGAAGGGAAAAACATGCAGATGTGTGAGACCACAGCTGCGCACCAGATCGAGCGTTTGGGCAAACATCTCTTCGCTTTCGGTCGGAAAACCGGTGATGAGATCCGCACCAAAGACAATCTCAGCTCGCGCCTTGCGTAAAGCGGTGCAAAAATTGATGGCATCCGCGCGCAAATGCCGCCGCTTCATTCGTTTCAAAACAAGATCATCGCCCGCCTGCAAAGACAGGTGCAAATGCGGCATCAGGCGAGGCTCGCTCGCAAGCGCATCAAGCAAGTCATCATCGGCTTCGATACAGTCGAGCGAGGATAGGCGCAGCCGTTCGAGCTGTGGCACATGCTGCAAAATCTGCCGCACCAGTTTTCCAAGACGGGGCGCGCCGGGCAGGTCATGCCCCCAGGAGGTGAGATCAACGCCTGTCAAAACGGCTTCGCGATAGCCCCTTTGGGTGAGCTTCTCGATCTGCTGCACGATTTCGCCTGCAGCCGCTGAGCGTGAAGGGCCGCGACCATAGGGAATGATGCAAAAGGTGCAGCGATGATCGCAGCCATTCTGGATTTCGACGAAAGCGCGGGTCTGGCCTTCAATGGCATCGACGGCGCCTGCGATGAAATGATGCCCGCTTTCCTGCAAGGCCATGATGTCATTGACGCTGACGCGTGGTGAAGTTGCAAGGCTCGCCCATGTCGCAGGCTTTGTTTTGTCTGCATTGCCGATGATGGCATCTGCCTCGGCCATATCAGCAAAACTGTCCGGGTCAATCTGCGCAGCGCAGCCTGTGACGATGATGCGCGCTTGCGGGCGCTCGCGCCGCATCCGGCGAATGGATTGGCGCGCTTGGCGCACAGCTTCCTGTGTCACTGCACAAGTGTTGAAGATGATTAGATCCTCGGATTGGTTCTGCGCAGCCGCACGGCGAATGGCTTCGGATTCGACTGCATTCAGACGGCAGCCGAACGTCACCACTTCAATGTTGGGCTTCGCGCTCACGCAAAGATGGCCGCGTCAAAGCGGCCTTCAAATTCGAGCTCGACCGGTCCCGTCATCATGACGTGATTGTCACTGTCGCGCCACTCAATGAAGAGATCGCCACCGGGCAAGGTGACGCGCACTAAGCGCCCGGTCAGACCGCGACGCACTGCACTCACAGCTGTTGCACAAGCGGCACTTCCGCAAGCCTGTGTCACGCCGACGCCACGTTCCCATACTTTCAGTCTGATATGGTCGCGGCTCATCACCTGAGCGATCGAGATATTGGCTTTTTGCGGAAACAGGTCATGCGTTTCGAGCGGCGGACCGATGCGCTTGAGGTCATGCGCATCAATGTCGCTTACAAAAAACACAGCATGGGGATTGCCCATATTGGCCACTGCCGGGCGCGGCAGATTTTCGTAATCAAGTGCGATGGCGCGCGTATCGGCCTGCTCGGTGCTGAGCGGAATGTCTCGCCAGTCCAGACGCGGTTCGCCCATGTCAACGGTGTAGGTCCATTCATCCTGCCGCACACATTCAAGCCGCCCCGCGCGCGTTTCGATGTGAAAGCGCGACGCCGTGCCAGATCTTGTCATGATATAAGCGACGCAACGCGTACCATTGCCGCAGGCACCCGATTCCGTGCCGTCATTATTGAAGATCCGCACAAAGGCCTCGGTATCGGCCGCGTGGCGATCTTCAATCACCATCAGCTGATCATAGGCCAAGCCCGTGGCAGCATGAATGGCGCGCGCATCCTGTGGCGTGACGGCGGCTCGCGTGCCGCGCAGGTCAACGACCACAATTTCATTGCCCAGCCCATTCATCTTGGCGAAAGCATATCCTGCCAAAGTGCTCATAACGGCTCCTGATCGGCTTGCATTTGCCTGTTTGGCATTTGCTTTGCAAGCCGAACCTTGCGCGCATGTGTGGTGTTGACCTTCCATCGAAGGTTGATTGGGCGATGGCCTTGGCGGGAGGTCCAAAGTGTTTCAAAATACGTATGACCGACTCAAAGCCCTTACCGAAGATCATAGCTTTCAGGAGCCATTCATGAGCCGCCTTTTCGCCTCTCTTCGCCTGCTTGTGGCGAGCGTGGCCCTGCTCTGGCTGGGTCTGACGGCTGCACAGGCTCAGATGGGGATCTCCGGCGTTGACCCTTCACAAGTCACAACCGTCGAGTTGCAGGCCCGCCCGACCTTGGCCCTTGCCGCGATGGGCGATTGGGACGATCCGCTTGTTTCGCTGAGCGCCTCGATCAAGCGCTTGCAAGATGAGGCGCAGAAGAAAGGCCTGAAGACTGTGGGTCTGCCTTTCGTGGCCTTTGTCGATACGGATGATCGCGGCTTCCGCTTTGAGGCAATGCTGGCCTTGGCCGAGCGTCCGGATGCTTCGGTGAGCCTCGCGGAGGGAATGCGTTTTGCAACTTCGCCGGCTGGCAAGACTTTGCGCTTCCAGCATCGCGGAACCTATGAGGACATCGAAACGACCTATGAGATGATCACCGCCTATCTCGATGAAAAAGGTCTTGAGGCGCAAAATCTCTTCGTTGAGGAATATATCAGTCTGCCTGCCACAGCTGAGGAAGAAGGTGCTCAGGTGGATATCTTCGTTTTTCTCAAGTGATTAGTCCTCGAAGGTGAAGCTCTGGCCCGGCCGCATCGGCTGAAACACTTCGCGCTGGAGACCCGCTGCATCAAGCGCGGCTGCGAGACGGTGGGGCGGATCATCAATCTGCTCATCAGTGAGCTGGAATGTTCCCCAATGATGGCCAAGGGCGCGTCGCGCGCCGCAGAGTTGAAAAACGCGCACGGCGTCTTCGGGGTCGATGTGGTTGGCCTGCATGAACCAGCGCGGCTCATAGGCGCCAATCGGGATGAGGGCCAGACGCGGAGGGCCAAAGCGCTCGCGAATGTCGGAAAAGAGCGAGCCATTGCCCCAGCCTGTATCCGCGATGTGATAGATCGGCCCGCCCGCAGTTTCGATCATGAAGGCGCACCACAGGGCCATGCGCTTGTCATTCCAGCCACGAGCCGACCAGTGGAAGGCCGGCAGCAAATGGATGCTCACGCGCCCTGACAGCACCACTCTGGCGCCCCAGTCATAGGCTTCCGCATCAATTGCGCGGTCGGCGCTGCGCAGAATGACGTCATTGCCGAGCGGTGTGATGAAACGGGGGGCATGGCGGCGCGCAAGCTTGGAGAGTGTCGCCACATCCATATGGTCGTAATGATTATGGCTGATCAGAACCGCGTCGAGGGGCGGCAATTGATCAAGATCCACTCCGGGGCGATTGACGCGGCGGGGCCCGGCAAAGCCGACCGGACTGGCACGCTCCGACCAGACCGGGTCAATCAACACATTCAGCCCCTGCGTTTGCAGGAGCACGCTTGCATGACCGATCATAGTCACGCGGATTGTGTCACCCGTCACACGTGCTGGTGGATGGTCGTGATAGGGGCTTGGCCAATAGAGCGGCCACCGGGCGCGACGGCGCGTGGTGAACCAGCGCCACATATCCGCGCGCGTCTTGTCGCGTGAATAGCCGCGAATGAAAAAGCGGGTGCCATCAAAATGGTCGGAGATCGGCCCGCTATAGTAAGGATTGCGCTGCATGGCCTTTAGCTAAGGTGGCGGGCTGGTTCTGTCCATGGGTTCAAGCGCCTTTGACCTTGCTGGCGGAGCGCGCCATAACCTGACCATGTCACAAGCCACTATCCCATCCATCTTTGATCGCAGGCTGTTGCGGTTGCGGCTGGCTCGCGCCTTGCGTACCGGTCCCGCCGATTTTTTACTTGAGCGTGTCGCAGAGGATCTGGAAGAGCGGCTTAGTGCGGTTATGCGTCCTTTTGACGAGGCGCTTGATCTGGGGACACCCACATCAGCCGTTGTGAAGCGCTTGAGCTTGCGACAGCCCAAGCGGCTCGTTCATGCAGCCCCTGTCCCTGAAGCGCTTCGCCCAGGTGCTTGGGAGCGGGTGGTGGCGGATGAAGAGGCATTACCCTTTGCCTCCGGCAGCTTCGATCTCATCACGTCAGCTCTGTCCTTGCAGCATGTCAATGACCTGCCGGGTGCGTTGGTGCAGATTAGGCATTGCCTGCGCCCCGATGGTTTGTTCTTGGGCTGCTTCGTTGGCGGGCAATCCTTGCAGGAGTTGCGCGCCGTTCTGGCGGAGGCGGAGGAAGAAATTCTGGGCGGGGTCAGTCCGCGCGTTGCGCCCTTTGTGGATCTTCGTGATCTTGGCAGCCTCTTGCAGCGCGCCGGGTTTACGCTGCCGGTTACGGATGTGGATACGTTGACCGTGCGCTATGACCATCTGTTTGCGCTGGCGCATGATCTGCGCGCCATGGGTGCAACCAATGTGCTCGCTTTGCGTGACAAGCGCGGTCTGCGCAAAACGATCTTGCTGCGGGCTGCCGAACTCTATCAGCAAAAATTTTCTGATCCTGATGGCCGTGTGCGTGCGACATTTGAAATCGTCTGGCTGTCCGGCTGGTCCGCGCATGAAAGCCAGCAAACACCCCTGCAACCGGGTTCTGCAAAAATGCGTCTGGCTGATGCGCTCAAGACGAAAGAGGGCAAGCTGCCGGGTTGAGTATAGTCTGCTCAGCTAAAACCAACTGGCTTGTTGCTGGTTGATCATGCGCGAACCAACTGGAGTGTTCAGCATGGCAAAGAAACTCGTATCAATGGCTGCAGCAGGTGCTTTGGCGCTGGGCAGCATTGCGGCTTCTGGATCGGCTCAGGCTCAAACAGTCTATGCCGGCTACGGATATGGTTATGGGCCGGGCTATTATAACTCGCTTGCAGATGCAGGACCCTTCGGTCTGTTGCTTGCGCCCTTCGCATTGGCAGCCGGTGTCCTTGGTGCAACGACAGGACTCGTCGCAGCTCCGTTCACTGCCGGATATGCCGGCTATTATGGTGATCCCTGGTACGGGCAGGGCTATTACACCACAGCCTCTTACTGGAATGCTGATCCTGCTTGGGTCTATTCCAATGGTGGTGCTGTTTATATTGCTAAATACAAAGGCAAGACGCCACGCAAGGCAGTTGCCAGATAAGTTCACGATCGCTTCCTTTTCTCATGCACGCCGCGATCAAGCTCGCGCATGAAGGCCAAGAGTGATGCGCCGGGTTCGCCCGGCGCACCGATGATCGGCGTGATGCCCCATTGCTCCAGAACCGCTTCCTGCACCGGATTGGCACGCGCCATGAAGACGAAGCTCTGAGGCCGATCTTTGACATAGCCCGACTCTTCCCATGTCTTGCTGACGCGATGCAGCAACATGCGGATATTGAGATCAGACATGCTATAGCCGACAAAGAGCAGACTATGCGCCATGGCATCGGCCCTGAACTTCACATCCAGCGGAGAGGCAAAAGCGAGGCGATCGAAATAATCTGTCTCGGCAAAAACAAGCGAGGAATCGTCATCAAAGTCGCCGTGGAACTTGATGATCTGCGTGGCGTCGGGAGATACTTTTGCCAGATCACGCGCGCTGGCAACGCGCAGATAGGGCTTCTGATAAAGCTCGAATGCAGCCTCCAGATTGCGATCATAATTGGTTGTGTAGATGATCTTGAAATTCAATCCGACGATGATGCGGTGAATGTCTGATTTCGCAACCTGCTGTGGCGAAACGGACCAGCGCCGATCCATCCAGCTGCGCAAGGGACCAATGCTGCCGCGCCGCAAGCGGTAATATTCAGCTAAAGTGTGGTAGCTCAGATCGGGCCCCAGATAGTCGTCGGGATCAATCTCCAATTCGCTGCCGATGCGCTCCATCAATTCGCGCCAGGACGGCAGACCGACACTCATCGAAATACCTGCGCCTGCAAACAGGATCACCTGCCGCTGCCGCAGGCGCTCAACCAAGGCATGGGTTGGCGGCGTCGATGCAAGCAGGGGACGAAGCTCCTGCTTGCTCCCGATTTCGGCAATTTTCTTCCGCTCAGCCATGACGCCGCACTCCCTCAACAGCAACGCTGCCAGGGAGAGAGGGTTCATTGGGGCAAAGCTGGCACTTCTGCCGTCCCTCGTGCTATAGGGGCCGCGAAGGATTTTCCCATGTCATTGGCTGAGCTTGAAACTTCGGGGGTGCGCCCCTCGCTTGTGGGTCTCACACGTGCGGGTCTGGCTGACGCGCTCGCCTCCATTGGCGTGCCCGAACGCGAAATCCGCATGCGCGTCAATCAGCTCTGGCACTGGATCTATTTTCAGGGTGTGAGCGATTTCGACCGCATGACCAATGTGGCGAAGGCCCTGCGGGCGAAGCTCAGCGAGCATTTCTCGCTTGCTCGCCCTGAGGTCGTTGCCGAGCAAGTCTCCAGCGATGGCACGCGCAAATGGCTGATCCGTCTGGCGCCTACAGGCAAGGACAAGCCAGCCGAGATCGAATGTGTCTATATTCCGGAAAGTGACCGCGGCACGCTCTGCGTCTCATCGCAGGTTGGCTGCACGCTGACCTGTACTTTCTGTCATACGGGCACGCAGAAGCTTGTGCGCAATCTCACCTCGCAAGAGATCGTGCAGCAACTCGTCGTCGCGCGTGATCGCATTGGTGACTTTCCCGGCCTGACAGCTCCGACCGATGGCTTGCTGCCCTCTGGAGAGGGCGTGCGCGCCGTCTCCAACATCGTCTTTATGGGAATGGGCGAGCCGCTCTATAATTTCGACAATGTGCGCGATGCGATTGGCGTGATGTCGGATGGTGATGGCCTGTCGCTGTCCAAGCGCCGGATCACGGTTTCAACTTCGGGTGTTGTTCCGCAAATTCCCACGCTGGGGGAGGAGGCTGGAACGATGCTGGCGATTTCGCTTCACGCTGTGCGTGATGATTTGCGCAACACGCTCGTACCACTCAACAAGAAATATAATATCCGCGACTTGCTTGAGGCCTGCCGTAATTATCCCGGACTGTCCAATGCACGCCGTATCACTTTTGAATATGTGATGCTGAAGGGTGTGAATGATTCACCCGCAGAAGCACGCGAATTGGTGCGGTTGCTGAAAGGCATTCCGGCCAAGATCAATCTCATCCCCTTCAATCCGTGGCCTGGCACCAAATATGAGTGTTCGGATTGGGATGTGATCGAAAAATTCTCGGATATCGTCTTCAATGCTGGCTATGCGAGCCCGGTTCGTACACCGCGCGGGCGTGATATTCTGGCCGCTTGCGGCCAGTTGAAGAGCGAGACGGAAAAGGTGCGTGCGCGCGCGCGGCTGATGATGGAAGCTGAAGAGCAGGCGCAGGGCTAAATGCAAACGGGCGACCCGAAGGCCGCCCGCCTAAACGTCACTTGCCAGACAGATCAGTCCTTGGCGCGCTCTACATAGGAGCCGTCTTCCGTCTGCACGACGATGCGCGTGCCCGTCTGGATATGCGGCGGCACCATGGTGCGTGCACCATTCGACAGGATTGCAGGCTTGAAGGACGATGAGGCCGTCTGGTTCTTGATGACGGGCTCAGTCTCGACCACTTCCAACGTGACACGCTGGGGAAGCTGAATGCCAACTGCATTGCCATTGAAAATGCTCAAAATGACCTTCATGCCTTCCTGCAAGAAGACCTTCTGATCACCGATCACGTCATCCGGCACATTCAGCTGCTCATAGCTGGCATCATTCATGAAGTGATTGCCGTCACCATCTGAATAAAGATAGCTGAACTCATTGTCCTCGACGAAAGCGCGTTCGACCTGCTCGGTCGTCTTGTAGCGCACGCTGGTCTTCACGCCATCCGAGAGGCGGCGCATGTCGATCTGGGTCGTGGGCGTACCTTTGCCGGGGTGGAAGCTCTCGGCGGAGAGCACGACATAAAGATTGCCGTCCTCATGCTCAATGATGTTGCCCTTGCGGACCGAACTGGCGATGACTCTCACGTGTGAAATCCTTGGTTGATGGCGGGCGCGGCGCGGCCTATTGCAGGGCGTCTTGAAGCGGCCGCACAATAGCGATCTTCCAGCGAAGCGCCAGCCGTATCGCAAAGCATGGGCAGAATGACAACACCCCCCGCCTCAAACGCCGCGTCCCCCTGGTGGTTGCCGCATATCCATGCCGACCGGCGCCCCTTGCTGCAGGCGCGCGCCCGGATGCTGGCGCGCTGGCGGCATTGGTTCGCTGAGCAGGGCTTCTGGGAAGTGGATACGGCTGCGCTGCAGATCTCGCCAGGCAATGAGGCGCATATCGGCGCCTTCCAGACGTCCTTCGAGGCTGAGGGAAAGGCACAGATCCTCTATCTCCACACCTCCCCCGAATTCGCCTGCAAAAAGCTGCTAAGTGCTGGGGAAACAAAGATTTTTAGTCTCGCGCATGTATTTCGCAATGGTGAGCGGGGGCCACTTCATCATCCCGAATTCACCATGCTGGAATGGTATCGGGCAGGTGAGACCCTTGAGGCGCTCATTCCTGATTGCCGGGTGCTTCTGGAGGCCGCCGCCCGCTGTGCCGGGGTGGCTCAGCTGACATGGCGGGGGCGACGATGCGACCCCTTCCTGCCGCCGGAGCGGCTTTCGGTGGCCGACGCCTTTGCCCGCCATGCTGGGGTTGATCTGCTGGCAACCTTGTCCGAAGCGGGCGTGCCGGACCGCGAGCGCCTTGCCGCGCAGGCAGCCGACAAGGTGCGAATCACGGTCGATGACAGCTGGTCGGATATTTTCAGCAAGCTGCTCAGCGAGCATGTCGAGCCGGAGCTGGGACTGGGCCGGGCTACAGTGCTCGTGGATTACCCGGCTTGCGAGGCCGCTTTGGCGCGACGCAGTGCGCATGACCCGCGCCTGTCGGAGCGGTTTGAGCTTTATGCTTGCGGTGTGGAACTTGCCAATGGTTTTGGTGAGCTGACCGATGCGCATGAACAGCGCCGCCGTTTCGAAATGGAGATGGATGAGCGCGCCCGCATCTATGGCGAACGCTTCCCCATTGACGACGATTTTCTTGCAGCGCTTCAACACATGCCACCCGCCAGCGGGATTGCGCTTGGCGTTGATCGTCTCGTGATGTTGGCAACCGGGGCTCAGCGCATTGAACAGGTCATCTGGACGCCCGTTGCGGAGAGCGGTTCGTGACCTTGCGCAGCCTCAGCGAATTACGCGCGGCAGGTTTGCTGCCTGACCAAGATGCTCCTCGCCTTGATCAAGTGGCAGAGCGTTATGCAATCGCCATCACGCCGCAAGTACAAGCATTGATTGATGCTGCCGATCCACAGGATCCGATTGCGCGGCAATTCGTGCCGGATGTGGCAGAGCTTCATCAGCAAGCGAAAGAAAGGCCCGATCCTATTGGCGATTCCGCACATATGCCCGTTGAGGGTGTGGTGCATCGTTATCCCGATCGTGTGTTGTTGAAACTGCTTCATGCCTGCCCGGTTTATTGCCGTTTCTGCTTCCGCAGAGAGGTGGTCGGGCCGGGTGGCGCTGGCATTTTGAGCGGGTCCGCACTGCAAGCGGCATTGGAATATATCGCAAGGGACACGCGCATCTGGGAGGTTATTTTGACGGGGGGTGATCCGCTTGCCCTGTCACCTCGCCGCCTTGGTGACGTGATGCAGGCGCTCGCCGCAATTGCGCATGTCAAAGTGGTGCGCATTCATACGCGCGTGCCAGTCGTCGATTCAAACCGGATTGATGATGAGATGCTCAGCGCCTTGCATCTCTTCCCGCGTGCACTTTATGTGGCACTCCATGCCAATCATCCGCGCGAATTGACCGCGCAGGCCCGTGAGGCCTGTGCGCGCCTGATCGACAGTGGTGTTGCTATGGTCAGCCAGACGGTTTTGCTGCGCGGGGTCAATGATGATGCGCAGGTGCTGACTGACCTGATGCGCGCCTTCGTGGAGACGCGGATCAAGCCCTATTATCTGCATCACCCCGATCTTGCGCCGGGCACGGGGCATTTGCGGGTCACTATTGAAGAAGGTCAGCGTCTCGTTCGCCAGTTGCTTGGCCGTGTGTCGGGCCTCTGCCAGCCGGCCTATGTGCTCGACATACCGGGGGGCTTTGGTAAATCGCCCATCGGTCCTGCTTATTTGCAGGGCGGGGGCGAGGATTATCAGATCGAGGACTTTCAGGGCGGGCTCCATCGCTATCGTGATGGTTGAACGCGCCGCGAAATGGCCCGACTCAGCTATTATGCGCGCGTGACATCTGGAGCCACTGCCGTGATTCGCGCTTTTCGATCCCTCCTCTGTGTTGCCTTGCTGCTTGTTGCGGGGCCAGCTCTCGCCCAATCAGCCCATCAGCGGCTTGATGGTGTGCGCGCGACAGTCGAACAGGTTGAGCAGGCCTTGAAGCGCTCTGAGCTGACGGATGCCGCGCTTCTTGATCTTCGGATGCGTGTGGAGCCGCTTTCCAAAATTCTGGGCGATGTCATGGGTGAGCTGACGCCGCGCCATGACTCAGTGCGCGCCCGTCTTGAGCAGCTTGGTGCAAAGCCCTCGGATAAATCGACTGAATCGCCTCAGGTCGCGGCAGAGCGTGAAGATTTGCAAAAGCAGTTCGACGAGGTCGATACGATTCTCAAGAGAGCGCGTGTACTCGAAGTGCAATTGGATCAGGTGTCAGATTCCATTCTGTCGCGTCGGCGCGAACTCTTCACCCGCGCGCTCTTTGCCCGCAGCACAAGTGTGATCAGTCCCGGCCTGTGGCTCGGTGTGGCACGCGAAATTCCGTCTGACATTGCAGCTCTGGGTTTTCTCGCGCAGGATTGGTGGTCCGTCATCAGCCGACTGACCGGCGCGCGCCTGTTCACCTTTGCAAGCGGCACGATTGCCATCATCTTCCTCTTTGGCTTCGTCTCGCAGCTGCAAAGGCGGGTGGTGCGGCGTGATCCTGACACAGATCATCCAGACGATTTCAAGAAAGCTGCGGCGGCTTTGTGGGTCGCTGTCTCCACGGCTGCCACGCCCATCATCGCAGCTTTCGCCTTGATTGGCTTGTGGCGTGGCCTGGACCTCTTTCCCGCGCGGCTCGACCCGGTGGTCGCTGCAGTCTCCGATGGTGTGGTGCGCATCTCCATCGCTGTTGGAATCGCGCGTGGTCTCTTGGCCCCCGGCCTGGTCAATTGGCGCATGTTGGATTTGCGTGACGTGACGGTGGATCGACTGTCACGGCTTGTCTTTGTCATGGCGCTCACGGTTTCCGGCTTCAAATGTATCGAGGCTGTCATCGAGGTGATTGGCGCAATCTTGCCAGTATCGGTTGCGTTCCGCGGGCTATTTGCATTCCTGATTGCCGTCGGGCTCGCTTATGGACTGCGTGGCATTGCGATGCAGGGCGAGAGCGAAGATGAATGTCTGGGACCCCGTATCACAAGCGAGCGTGATCTTTACGGTCCCATCAGGCTTGCAATCTGGGCTGCTATCATCGTCATCATTGCAAGCGTCCTGATCGGCTATGTCGCCTTTGCTGCTTTTCTGGTCGATCAGATTGTCTGGCTCTCCTTTGTGGGGTCCGTGCTCTTCTTGCTCATCACCTTTGCGCGCGAGGGGATCAGCAACAGTTTGCGACCCGATGCGGTTGCTGGCCGTGCGATCCTGACCAGCGTTGGCTTGCATCGTGAGGCTTTGGATCAGGTCTCCATCATTCTGACCGGGCTTGCCCAATTGTCGCTCATTCTGGCCGCTGTCATGGCCGCTGCAGCGCCTTGGGGCATCGAATCGAATGATATGTTTTCCAGCATTCGCGCAGCCTTTTTTGGTTTCCGCGTGGGTGAGGTGACGATCTCGATTTCCAGCATCATCATCGCCATCTTCATCTTCACCATCGGCTTTGCGTTAACCCGCGGCTTTCAACGCTGGCTTGATAGTACCTATCTGCCGCATACGCATCTTGATACTGGTCTGCGCAATTCGATCCGCACCAGCATCGGCTATGTAGGCTTTGTGATCGCGGCTGCTGTTGGTTTGAGCTATATCGGCCTCAGCCTCGACAAGCTTGCCATCGTAGCGGGCGCCTTGTCGGTTGGTATCGGTTTTGGTCTGCAAAGCATCGTCAACAACTTTGTCTCAGGCCTCATCCTGCTTTGGGAGCGCGCCATTCGCGTGGGGGACTGGGTCGTGGTTGGCAGCGAACAGGGCTATGTGAAGCGTATCAATGTTCGCTCCACGGAAATTGAAACCTTTGATCGCGCTACCATGATCGTGCCCAATTCCAACCTCGTTTCCGGGGTTGTGAAGAACTGGGTCCGCAGTGACAAAGTGGGGCGCATCAAAATCCCCATTTCCGTCAATATCAATGCCGATCCTGAGAAAGTGCGCGAGACACTGCTTGATTGCGCGCGCCAGCATGATCTCGTACAAAAGCTGCCTGCACCCAATGTCCTCTTCATCGCCATTGCGGACAATATGCTGAGCTTCGAGCTTGTCTGCTTCGTGGCGGATGTGGAGACATCAGGCAGGGTCAAGAGTGATCTGCATTTCGAGATTTTCCGCCGCTTCAAGGAGGCGGGTTTTGATCTCTTGCATCATACGCCTCCGCTTGTTGCGGTGGCGGGTCTTGATCGGCTGGAAGCCATCATCGACCGTGCCGCTACGAAAAGCTGACAGAAGAGAGCTGAAAACCAAACATGAAAAAGATCATGGTCTGCATTCCCATCATCACCGCACTTGGTCTTCTGGGTGCCTGCTCCAAGCCTGAATTGCCGCTGCCTCAGTCGCCGAGCTTCTACCAGAATCTGGCAGCGACCAAGGGTCAGGTCGATGCGGCTGCTGCACGCGATATGATTTCAATCTATCGCCGCAATAATGGCGCAGCTGTTGTGAGTATTGATCCTCACTTGCAAGAGCTTGCCGAGCAGCAGGCGCTTGCCATGGCCAAAGCAGATTCCATGAGCCATGATGTGCGCGGCTCCTTGCGCTCACGGCTTGATGGTGCGCGCTATCAGCATGGCGCCGCTGTTGAGAATATCTCGGCAGGTTATCACACGCTGGCGGAAGCTTTCTCAGGCTGGCGCCAGTCCCGCTCGCATAATGACAATATGCTCAATCCGCGCATGAAGCGCATGGGCATTGCAGTCGCGCATGCACCTCATTCGAAATACAAGGTCTATTGGGCGCTCATCATGAGCGATTGATCAGACCGGCTGGGTGAGGCTGTTGGCAGCCTCGCCCTTGATCCAGCGGTCCAGAAACAGGTCGAGCCAGCGCGCCACAGGCGCATCATGTTCAAACCAGCCCTCGCGATGGTGATGGGCTGGTTGCGTGCCGGGGGCGCCCATGCGTTCAGCGGCTTTCACCGTCCAGCGACAAATCATGGCATAGGTGACTTCGGGATGAAATTGGAAGGCGAAGGCCTTGCCAAGTCGGCAGGCCTGTACTTCGAATTCATCTCCCTGCGCGAGCAATTGCGCATCGGACGGCAGATCGAATCCCTCGCGATGCCATTGATAGACGCGGCGTGGAAATGGAGCCGCGCAAAGTGCATCGCCATGTTGCGTTGGTCTGATGGGATAGTAGCCCATCTCTGCATGACCAGCAGGATGTTGATAGACGCGTTCGCCCAATTGGCGTGCCATCATCTGTGCACCCAGACAAAGGCCGAGATAGGGCTTGTCGGCCTTGAGAACGGTGCCGATGAATTCGATCTCGCGGCGGATGAAGTCCGTCTCGTCATTGGCGCTCATGGGTCCGCCAAAAATGACGACGCCGTCATGGGCGTCGAGCTGGTCGGGCAGGGGGTCGCCCAAGCAGGGGCGGCGAATATCGAGATGACAGCCGCGCTCGCGCAAAAGCCGCCCGACACGGCCGGGCGTTGAAAGTTCCTGATGCAGGACAACGAGAATCTGGCGGGGCACTGCGCCTTCAGTCATGCGCGCAGCATTTGCGTTTCACGCTGGCTGGTCAAGGCGTGGGACGCCTTCGTCCCTTTCGTTTTTTCATCAATTGATCGAGAAGAGGAAGGAGCAAGGTGCGCGGCGTGAGTGGCATGGTGGTGACCATCAGCTGATTGAAAAAGCCAGTCACGGCGCGGCGTTTGCCTTTCATCATCGCTCGATAGCCGATCTCTGCCACGGCACGCGCTGTCATGGCGGGCATATGTTTCACAAGCGCCTCATCAAAGCCGGCGCGCAGGCCAAATCCGGTTGCGGTCACACCGGGGCAAAGGGCCGTGACCGTGACGCCTGATCCGCGCATTTCCTGCCACAGTGCCTCGCTGAAAGAGGTCACATAGGCTTTGGTGGCATAATAGACCGCCATGCCGGGGCCGGGCAGGAATGAGGCGATGGAGGAGACATTCATGATGCGCCCCCGCGTGGTGCGGATCTGCGGCAGAAAGCGCAAGGTGAGATCAGTCAGTGCGCGGATGTTGAGATCAATCATTTCGATCTGCTCCGCGCGATCAAGCTCTGCGGCCGAGCCGATCAGGCCAAAGCCGGCATTGTTGATCAGAATGTTTGGCACAAGGCCCGCATCTGCCAGAGCTCGCTCCAATATGGGGATGGCGTCGGCTTTGCTGAGATCGAGCGCCAGTGTCAAAGGGCGCGGGCGTCCGGCAACAGCGATCTCTTGTGCAAGTGCTGCAAGCCTGTCGCCAGAGCGCGCGACAAGCACAAGCTCGTGGCCATGCTGGGCCAAGATGCGCGCCAATTCCTCACCAATGCCGCCTGAGGCACCGGTGATGAGCGCCACCGGACGCGGGTTCATGCGTCACCTGATGAAGAGACAGGTCCGATGGCCCTGAACGCGGTTGAAGAGGCGATGCATCTTGCGTTGCCATGACTGGCAATCGCGCCAGGAGGTGAAACAGGCATGGTCATCATGCCAAATGATGTAATCGCTGCGCGAGATGGGATCACGTCGTACAGCCCCTCCGGAGAAATGACCGAGCCACAGAGATTGTACCGGGGCAAAGGTGAGGGGTTTGCAATTGGGTCCATGGGAGAGAATGCCTGTGTTTGCATGAGCAGGCGCGAGACAGACTGGCGCCAGACAAAGAATGATGGAAGCAAGTTTGAATGAAACAGGCATCTGCGTTGCTCGCAACTGGTCAAGCTGCTTCATCAATCGCGCTGGTGGGGGTGAGTTCCGGAAGAAGTGGCCGGGACCGCTGCCTGTTTGCGGTCCCGGCCGAGCCGGGATCAGTCAGAGGGGACCTCACACGGCTGTTCATAGGGTCGTCGGGGGGCCTCAGAAGCCTCTCATGGGACCATTGTGCAAGTCCGCAGGCCGGGCACAAGCGCCTTCCGCTCAAATCGTCAATAAATCTGCAGGGCTGGCTTCTTTATCGCCACGAGAGTCCGAAACCTTCGCAACAGCCGCTGTATGAATGTTGGAAAATCAAAGGCTTAGACATCTCTCCGCTTTAGATCGGTCGATTACCATAGAATAGCTAAGCTAAAGCAAGTTGCGGCATTCATGGGCTTCTCTGAGCCGAATCGAGACCTTGACCCCAGCCGGGATGCCGCCTAGCGTTATGTAGTTCATCTATATGACGGGTCCCATGGCCATCGAAGCCACCATTTCTTTGCGCATGGATGCATCGCCGCTTGTTGGGCGCGAGCGGATTCGTCTTTTGCAGGCCGTTGCGCGCGAGGGCAGCATCAGTGCGGGCGCGCGTGCTGTTGGCATCAGCTACAAGGCTGCATGGGACGCGCTGGATGCTATGGCCAATCTGTTTGGCCAGCCTCTTCTGGAAACGCGCGCTGGCGGCGCCACCGGTGGTGGCGCGCAGCTGACACAGGCGGGTGTCAAACTCATTGAAGCCTTTCACCGGATGGAAGCCGAAATGGCCCGTGTGTTGCGGCTGATTGAACCCGAATTATCCGGTACGGGCCTTACACCACTCAATCTCATGTCTGGATTTCTCATGAAGACGTCCGCGCGCAATGCGCTTCGTGGCACCATCACGCGTATCAGCAGGGATGTGCTGAGTGCCGAAGTTGCCGTGCAGGTATCCGGTGAAACGACCATCCATGCGAGTGTGACCATGGAGAGCCTGAAGGAGCTTGGCCTCGTCGAGGGTCGCGAGGCGGTGGTTCTCATCAAGGCGCCTTTTGTCATGGTGGCGCGCGATGAGCCGGGGTTGCATGTTTCGGCCCGCAACTCCATCGCTGGCAGGGTGCTGCGGTGCGAGCACAGTCCGCTGCAGGCCGAGGTCGTGATGGATATTGGTGATGGCAAGACACTGGCCGCCAGCATCACCGCAGCCAGTGCTCAGGCCATCGGGCTTGCGCAGGGTTCGGCAGTTCGTGCGCTGTTCGACTCAAGCCATGTTATATTGGCGGTGGACTGATGCGCCTTTTGTGGATCCTTCTTGGTCTGATCAGTGCCAGCCCGGCCCTTGCGGATCAGGTGCGCGTGGCCGTGGCAGCAAATTTCACAGCACCTGCGCGTGAGCTGGCGACGCTCTTCAAGGCACGTAGCGGCCATGAGGTGGTGTTGAGCTTCGGCTCCTCCGGCCAGCTCTTTGCGCAAATTACGCAGGCTGCGCCCTTTGATGTCTTTTTGTCAGCTGATGCAGAGCGGCCTGAGCGGCTTGTCAGGGAGCGGCTCGCTGCGGCTGACAGCCGTTTCACTTATTCCATAGGCAAGCTCATCCTCTGGAGCCGCGACCGGCGGGCTGAAGCTGGTGAGCTGGCACTGCGTCAGCCATTTGAAAAAATTGCAATCGCCAATCCTGCCGCAGCTCCCTATGGCGGCGCAGCGCTCGATGTGCTGAGAAATCTCGGTTTGCTGGAGCAGTTGCGCAGGCGCATCGTGCAGGGAACGAGCATTGCCCAGACGTTTCAGTTTGTCGAAAGCGGTAATGCAGAATTGGGCTTCATTGCGCTCTCGCAGCTGGAGGGTCGGACAGATGGCGGTCGCTGGCTGGTGCCACCGGCGCTGCATGGCTCCTTGCAACAAGACGCTGTCTTGTTGACCCGCGGGCAGGGCAACAAAGCTGCAACAGAGTTCCTGAATTTTCTGAAAAGCACAGAAGCGCGTGCGCTCATCTCGCGTTTCGGATATGAGCTTGCGCCATGATCTTTTCCCCCGATCTTTGGCAAGCACTCTGGTTGACGGTGAAACTCGCCAGTTTGACCACGCTCATTCTGCTGATTGTCGGTACACCGCTGGCCTGGTGGTTGTCGCGTCATCGCTCCTTCTGGGCCGAAGTGGTCGCCAGCATCGTTGCCATGCCGCTGGTTCTGCCGCCGACCGTACTTGGATTTTATCTTCTCATGGTGCTTGGGCCCGAAGGGCCGGGGGGCGCTATCGCTGCGATATGGAATGCGCGTACGCTGGCTTTCTCCTTCACGGGTCTGGTCATTGGCTCGGTCATTTATTCATTACCTTTCGTGGTGCAGCCTATCCGCAATGCTTTCGTTGCGATGGGTGAACGACCGCTCGAAGTTGCAGCCACCCTGCGCGCAACGCCGTGGCAGGCATTTTGGCGCGTGGCGGTGCCGCTCGCACGGCCCGGCTTTCTAACCGGTGCCATTCTTGGCTTTGCACATACGGTTGGTGAATTTGGTGTGGTGCTGATGATTGGCGGCAATATTCCTGGCGAAACAAAAGTGCTTTCGGTCGCCATCTATGATTTCGTAGAGACAGGAGACTGGGCACAAGCGCATCTTTTGTCAGCTGTGATGGTGGTTTTTGCGCTCAGCATCATCCTCGCAATGAGCCTGATTGAAAAACGCAGCGCGAGGCTTGCATGAAGCCTCCCATCAAATTCCGTCTGCAAGAGCAGCTGGGCGATTTCAGCCTCTCGATCCATTTCGATGCGCCCGGACGTGGTGTCACCGCCTTGTTTGGACCCTCCGGCAGTGGCAAGACAACTGTGCTTCGTTGCATGGCGGGTCTGCATCAAGCCAAAGATGCGACGGTTATCGTGGGGGAAGAGCCATGGCAGGTGGATGGCCTCTTTCGTCCAACCCATGAACGCGCCATCGGCTATGTCTTTCAGGAGGCGAGCTTGTTTGCGCATCTCGATGTGCGCGGCAATCTGAACTTCGCGCGCATTGCCATGCCAAAGGACGATGCGCTTGCTTTTGATGAGGTCGTGCAGCTTCTCGGACTGGAGGCCTTGCTGGCACGCTCGCCGCAGACCCTTTCAGGGGGAGAGCGACAGCGGGTTGCGATTGGTCGCGCCTTGCTCTCGCAGCCGCAGCTTCTTTTGATGGATGAGCCGCTCTCCGCACTTGATCAGGCCTCCCGCGAAGAGATCCTGCCTTTTCTGGAACAGCTGCATGATCGGCTGGCCTTGCCGATCATCTATGTCAGCCATGACCTGCGCGAAGTTGAGCGCCTGGCTGACCATATCGTTTTGCTCGATAAGGGCCGGGTGATCGCCAGCGGGCCACTCTCCCAAGTGCAAAGTGATCCTGATTTACCACTGGCGTCCATGGGCGAGGCTTCAGTCAATATTCTGGCTCGTATCATTGCGCGCGATTTCGATCAGGGACTCACGACCTTTGCGGTGGATGGTGGAACCTTCGCCTTGCCCGGCATCAGGGGTGAGCTGGATGAATTTCGACGTTTGCGCATTCGGGCGGGGGATGTGAGCCTGGCGCGGGAGATGCCGAGCCGCAGCAGCATTTCGAATATTCTGCGCGGTCGTATTTTAGAGGCGCGTCGTCTCCCGGACGATCAGGTGGTTGTTGTTCTGGGTCTGGGAGAGGCAGGGTTTGGCGAGCGTCTCCTTGCCCGCATCACACGCCATGCGTGGGACGATTTGCAATTGTCCCGCGGCTTGAGCCTTTATGTCATGGTGAAGGGCGTGGCGCTTGTGCGCCACTCGCGCTGATCAGGCCTTGCCCAGCGTTTCATCCATCGAATAGCCAGATCCACGAACCGTTCGCACCGGATCGCGCTCACGTCCGCGGACCAGCAATTTGCGCAAACGCCCGATATGCACATCGACGGTGCGCTCGTCGATTTCGGTTGTCAGGCCCCAAACAGCATCCAGCAGCTGACCGCGCGTAAAGACGCGACCGGGCTTTTCCATCAGTTTTTCGAGCAGCCGAAACTCGGTGGGGCCCAGATGAATCTCGCGCCCCGCGCGGTGGACACGGCGCGTCTCACGGTCAAGGACGAGATCGCCAAGCTGCAATTGTCCAGCGATGCGTTCTGGTCTTGCGCGGCGCAACAAGGCACGCACGCGGGCCATCAGTTCCGGGACAGAGAAAGGTTTCACCACATAGTCGTCAGCCCCAATCGACAACCCACGCACGCGCTCGCTTTCCTCGCCGCGCGCTGTCAGCATGATGACGGGCAATTCGCGCGTCTCCTCGCGGGCGCGCAAGCGACGACAGATCTCAAAGCCCGAAACGCCGGGCAGCATCCAGTCGAGAATGGCGAGATCCGGCGGTGTTTCTGCCAGAATGACTTCAGCCTCATCACCCCGGTCGCAATGGGTGACCAGATAGCCTTCTGCTTCCAGATTATAGGTGAGCAGCGTACCAAGCGCCTGCTCATCTTCCACCACAAGAATGCGTGGTTTGGTTTCAACCTTGTCTATCATGCTCAGCCTTTGGGCCGTTCGACGGGCAGGGTGGTACCCGTGATGATGTAATGCACCGTTTCGGCAATATTGGTTGTGTGATCGCCGACGCGCTCAACATTCTTGGAGCAGAAGAGGAGATGGGTGCAGGGCGAAATGTTGCGCGGATCCTCCATCATGAATGTGAGAAGATCGCGGAAGATTGAATCGTCAAGGGCATCAATTTCAGCATCGCGGCTCCACACGGCCTTGGCTCGCTCAATGTCGCGCTGCGCATAGGCATCGAGGACATCTTTCAGTTGCAGGGCGGCCAGCTGCCCCATATGACGCAGGCCGACAATGGCGCGCGGCAAGCGTTGGACGTCATTGAGGATCAGCGTGCGCTTGGCGATATTCTTGGCCAGATCACCAACACGTTCGAGATCTGAGGCGATGCGCATGGCGGCAACAATCTCGCGCAGGTCAATGCCCATCGGCTGCCGACGCGCAAGAATGAGCACCGAGCGTTCTTCCACTTCCCGCTCCAGCGAGTCCACGCGCGGATCGGTTGCGACGGTTGCTCGTGCCAGATCAAGATCAAGCCTGATCAGGGCATCAATGGCGTCTGTGAGCATCTTCTCAGCGAGCCCGCCCATTTCAGCGAGTTTGGCGCCCAGCTCTCCCAGTTCCTTGTCGAAGGCCTTGACGGTATGGTCGGTCATTCTTTCCTCCGATCAGCCGAAGCGGCCGGTGATATAGTCTTGTGTGCGCTGTTGCGATGGCGAGGTGAACATCTTCGATGTCTCGTCAAATTCGATCAGTTCACCAAGATACATGAAAGCCGTTCGGTCAGAGACACGAGCCGCCTGTTGCATATTGTGCGTCACGATGGCGATTGTGTAGCGGTCTGACAATTCATCAATCAGCTCTTCGACCTTGGCCGTCGATATTGGATCAAGGGCCGAGCAGGGCTCATCAAACAGGATCACTTCGGGCTTGATGGCGACGGTTCGGGCAATGCACAAGCGTTGCTGCTGTCCACCCGACAGGCTCAGGCCACTCGCGTCCAGTTTGTCCTTGACCTCGTTCCACAAGGCAGCGCCACGCAGCGCGGCCTCGACGCGGCCATCCATCTCTGACTTTGGCAGCTTTTCATAAAGACGAATGCCAAAGGCGATATTTTCATAAATGGTCATGGGGAAGGGCGTCGGTTTCTGAAATACCATGCCAATGCGTGCGCGCAGCAGATTCACATCCTGATCAGATGTCAGGATGTTCTTGCCATCGAGCAAGACTTCACCTTCCGCACGCTGGCCGGGGTAAAGATCATACATGCGATTGAGCACACGCAGCAGTGTTGACTTGCCGCAGCCCGATGGACCGATAAAGGCGGTGACTTCGTTGGTGGCAAGCTGAAGGTTGATATTCTTCAGGGCCGGCTTTGTGCCGCCATAGTAGAAGTGCAGATTGCGCACATCAATCTTGATAGTCTGGGTCATTTGTCATTGCTCCTCGCAGCAAGGCTGCGCGCGATGATGTTCAGGCTGAGGACCGCCAGTGTGATGATCAGCGCACCGGCCCATGCAAGGCGCTTCCAGTTGGGGTCCGGGTTATTGATGAAGTTGTTGATGGTGACGGGCAGATTGGCCATGGTCTTCAACAGATCAACGCTCCAGAACTGGCTCGAAAGCGCCGTAAAGAGAAGCGGAGCCGTTTCGCCGCTGATGCGTGCAACCGCCAGCAGAAGCCCGGTGATCAGCCCGGTGCGTGCTGCGCGCCACGTAATCCGTCGCACAACATAAGAGCGCGGCATTCCAAGTGCAGCTGCTGCTTCGCGCAATTGCGTCGGCACGAGCAACAACATGTCTTCGGTGGTCCGCACGATGACCGGCAGCGCAATGACCGCAAGGGCAATCGCCCCCGCAAGGCCTGAGAATGTGCCCATAGGCACAACCACCGCGCCATAGACGAACAGGCCGATGATGATTGAAGGTGCGCTGAGGAGGATATCATTCACGAAGCGGATCAGATCCGTCAGGCGTGAGTAGCGACCATATTCCGCCATGAATGTACCAGCGAACAGGCCAATGGGAGCGCCGATACCAATGCCCAACGCGGTGAGGATGGCGCTGCCGACGATTGCATTCGCCAGACCTCCGCCCTGTGCATTGGGGGGTGGAGTCATGGCGGTGAAGACTTCTGCGCTCAAACCGGCAAAGCCATTCCAGAAGAGCGTGAAGAGAATCATCACCAGCCACATGAGGCCAAACAGGGTTGCGGCGAGGCATAGCAGCATGGCGAGCTGGCTGAAGCGACGGCGGCGCGCATAGAGCGAGGTCATGTCAGGCTCCCTGCTTGCGGGCGAGGCGGCGCAGCATCAGGCGCGCGGCTGCCAGAACGAAGAAGGTCAGAACGAAGAGCAGGAGGCCGAGCAGGATCAGCGCTGACTGATGCAGGTCCCGCGCTTCGGCAAACTCACTGGCGATGGCTGCAGAGATTGTAGTGCCCGGCGCGAAAACCGAAGATGAGATGCGGAAGGAATTGCCGATGACGAAAGTTACCGCCATGGTCTCACCCAGCGCGCGGCCCAAAGCCAGCATGATGCCGCCAATGACACCCACCCGCGTATAGGGGATAACGACATGGCGCACGACTTCCCATGTCGTGCAGCCCAGTCCATAGGCGGCTTCCTTCAATACGGAAGGCACGGTGTTGAACACGTCGCGCGAAATCGCTGTAATGAAGGGCAGGATCATGATGGCCAGCACCAGTGAGGCATTGAACAGACTCAGATTGCTGGCGGGTCCTGCGAAAATGGTACCGAGAATCGGAATGTCTTCCACCGCATCCGCGATGGCAGGCAGAAAACTGTCCGCCAGCATCGGTCCCAGCACGAAGAAGCCCCACATGCCATAGATGATGGAGGGAATGCCGGCGAGCAATTCAACTGCAATGCCGACGGGGCGGCGCAACCATTGCGGGCAAAGTTCGGTCAGGAAGATCGCGATGCCCAGTCCAACAGGGACGGCGATCAGCAAGGCAATGAAGGAGCTGACCAGCGTTCCATAGAGCGGCCCAAGTCCACCCAGAACAGGTTCCGGCTTGGCATTGGGTGCCCAGCGCTGTGTGGTGAGAAAATCAAAACCATAGGTTTTGATGGCCGGCCATGCGCCGATGACTAGGGACAGGATGATACCGCCCAAAACTGCTAGCACACATAAAGCAGCCAGCCGTGTCGTGATGGCGAAAATCCTGTCGCTGAGATGAAAGCTGGCAAGCGCAGCAGCGCGTTGATCACTTTCGGCTTGGTTTTGTGCGCTGATGTCGCTCACACGCGGCTCCAAAAGAAAGGGAGAGCTTGCGCTCTCCCCGCTGTGTCTTACTTGGTCTTGATATTCGACCAGCTCTTCGTGATTTGTGCCACGACATTGTCAGGCATGGGCACATAGTCCAGTTCTTCCGCCATCTTGTCACCCTTCTCAAAGGCCCAGCGGAAGAATTTCAAAGCTTCTTCTGCCGCTGATTTATTGGCGGGCTCGGCATGGATGAGGATGAATGTGGCGGCGGTGATCGGCCAGCTTTCATCGCCCTTCTGATTGGTCAGAATTTGATAGAAGCCGGGGGCATTGGCCCAATCCGCATTGGCTGCTGCAGCCTGGAAGGTGGCAATCGTCGGCTGCACGGTTTTGCCAGCCATGTTGACGAGAGCGGTATGGATCAGATTGTTCTGCTTGGCATAGGCATATTCGACATAGCCGATGGAATTGCGCGTCTGGGCCACATTGCCAGCAACGCCATCATTGCCTTTGGCGCCTACACCCACAGGCCATTCAACAGCCGTGTCTGCACCGACCTTGTCTGCCCAATCCTTGCTGACCTTGGTGAGATAGTCGGTGAAGTTGAAGGTTGTGCCCGATCCGTCTGAGCGACGCACGACAGCAATATTGGTGGAGGGCAAGGCAAGTGTGGGATTGAGCTTCTTGATCTGCGCGTGATCCCATCTGCGGATCTTGCCGAGATAGATGTCAGCCAGAGTGACGCCGTCCAGAACCAATTCGCCCGGCTTGATGCCTTGCAGATTGACGACGGGTACGATGGCGCCCATCACCATCGGCCATTGGACCAGACCATCCTTTTTCAGCTGGTCTTCCTTGAGCGGCATGTCGCTCGCACCGAAGGTCACCGTCTTGGCCTGAATCTGCTTGATGCCGGCGCCAGACCCGATGGATTGATAATTCAGCCCGGTGCCCGTCTCTTTTTTGTAGGCATCAGCCCATTTGGAATAGAGCGGGAAAGGGAAGGTCGCGCCCGCGCCTGTGATATCGGCGGCGTAGGCGGCAGTGGTGGTAAAAGCAATAAGCGCCACGCAGGCAGCTTTGAAGTTTGGCTTGAAGGTCATCTCAATCAGCCTCGATCTGGGGTAGCTGGTTTACGCGCCCTGTCTATGACTTCCTGATGAAGCTTCTACGACGTTCAAATGACGAAGAAATGACAATCTAAGTTCCTGAAATTCAATTAGAAAATGACCTCAAACCTGGCTCCTTGGCCTGGCTCGCTCCTGATCTCCAGCCGGGCGCGGTGGCGCATGGCGATATGCTTGACCAGAGCAAGACCAAGGCCGGTGCCGCCTTTGGCGCGGCTTTCGCCTGCATCTGCACGATAAAAGCGCTCGGTCAGGCGTGGTAAATGTTCGCGTTCGATGCCGCGTCCATGGTCACGCACGATCAGGCTGGTTTGCGCGCTGCTTTGGGTGATGGTGATTTCGACCAGCGTGTCCTGATCGGGCAGCGAACCATATTTGATGGCATTTTCGATCAGGTTTTCCGCCAGTCGCACCAGCTCGTCGCGGTCACCCTTGATGATGGCTGTTGCGGGCAGTGAAAAGGCGAAGGAGACCCGGTTGTCCTGAGCGATGGGTGTCAGGCTGTCACAGACCTGCTGCACCACACCGCACAGATCCACGTCGCTTGTGGGGCGCAGATGTTCATTCTGCTCGACGCGGGAGAGGGAGAGCAAGTCATCAATGAGGCGTGACATGCGGCGCGCCTGTTCGCGCATGATGTCGAGAAACCGGTTGCGCGCAGAAGCATCATCGCGTGCCGGCCCCTGCAATGTTTCGACAAAACCCAGCAGCGAGGCGAGTGGTGTACGCAATTCATGGCTGACATTGGCGATGAATTCCGACCGCATCTTCTCCACCCGGCGCGCGCTTGTCAGATCATAGAATGTGACCAAAGCCCCACGTCGATTGTCCACGGTGACTGGCCCCACGCGCACGTCAAACACACGCTCGACCGGCACCCGTTCATGCCATGTCACCTCCCGCTGCGTGCCGCCGCTGAGCACGTCCTGCACAGCTTGCAAAATAGCAGGGCTGCGCAGATGCAAGGCTAAAATATCCTCGCGGCGCAATGCCGGCAGAAGGTCCTGAACAGCGCCGTTGGCGGCTTTCATGCGGCCGTCTGGCCCCACGAGCAGAGCAGGCTCCCGCAATCCGGCGAGCAGGCTGGCGCAAAGGTCAAGATCTTGTGGCGTCAGTGTTTTGTCCACGATGGCTCCTTCGCCATAGCTATGGGCGAGGCGGCGCTGGTGATCAAGTCAACCTGTCACCCAATTGCACTTGCTTGCAAGTCGTGATTGGCTGGGAGCTATTCATAAGATCGGAGGAAACATGACCAGCGATCCCAAATTTGAAAGGCGTGCCTTTTTGCTCGGCAGCGCGGGAGCCCTTGCTGCTTCCACCCTTGAGCCGGCAGTCGCGCAAACATCAGAGCCCAAGCCACTTCCCGCCTATGTCAATTGGAAGGATCCCAAGGCCTTTATCGTGCATTCGGATCAGACGCTGGAGATGAAGCGTGATCTGTTTGGCACGAGCCTGATCACGCCGGAAGATCGCCTCTTCATCCGCAACAATGTGAAGCCGCCACCGGAGTCGATTGCCGCTGACCGTGATGCATGGCGTGTGGAATTTGCGGGCGTCAAACAGCCCAAGACTTTTACGCTTGGTGAGTTGAAGCGGCTCGGCGTTGTGACGGTGGCAACCGTGCTGCAATGTTCCGGCAATGGTCGCAAATTTTTCATGGATGAGTTGAAGGGCGATCAGAAAATGTCTGGTACACCCTGGACCGTTGGTGCGGCTGGATGTGTGATCTGGAGCGGCGTGCCCCTCAAGGCCGTAGTCGATGCCTTGGGTGGACCGATTGCGGGCATGAAATTCATCACGGGCACAGGGGGTGAGGAAATCCCTGCAGGGCTTAATCCGAAAGACCTTGTGGTGGAACGCTCCGTGCCGCTCAGCAATCTCGACACCGTCATCCTTGCCTGGGAAATGAATGGCAAACCGATTTCGGTTGCTCATGGCGGACCCTTGCGCATGGTCGTGCCGGGCTATTCCGGCGTCAACAACGTCAAATATGTCAAGACGGTTGCGCTCACCGTCGAGCAAACCGATGCGCGCATCCAAAGCGCGAATTATCGCTTCCACAAAATGGGCGAAAAGCCGGCACCCAACCAGCCCGCCGTGTGGGAACAGCCTGTCAAATCATGGATCACCTCGCCAACAACAAGCCAGAAGCCGGGCCTGTTGCAGGTCACGGGTCTCGCCTTTGGTGGCATGAATCCGGTGGCCCATGTCGATGTCTCGGTTGATGGTGGCAAGACATGGGTGCGTGCGAAATTCATCGGGCCGGATCTCGGCCGCTTTGCCTGGCGCATGTTCACATTGCCCGTCACCTTGAAGCCGGGCGACTACACGCTTGTCAGTCGCGCAACTGATAGCAAGGGGGCCACGCAGCCCGAAACCACGCCGCTCAATGGCTCTGGCTATGGTCACAACGGGTGGCGTTCGCCCGGTGTCAAGATCACGGTTGCTTGATCAAACATGCGTGAGGCTCCGCGCCTGCGGGGCCTCCTTCTTCCGGCTGATGGTGTTTCGATGCGGATGATTTTGGTTGCAGGACTGGCGCTGCTCGGCGCTGCCAATGCCCGTGCTGATGAGGCAAGTTTGAGCCTCGGCAAGAAGGTCTTTTTGGAAATTTCGCAGCCACAATGCGGGCTCTGCCATAGTTTGGCAGATGCCGGCGCCACAGGCGCGGTGGGTCCCGTGCTGGATGAGCTGCGACCAACCGCTGATCGTGTTCGCACAGCGGTCATCAATGGCATTGGCCCGATGCCACCAAACTCCGTGCTGACGAAAGAGCAGATCGAGGCGGTCGCGCTCTATGTGTCGAGTGTTGCGGGTAAAAAATAGGCGATGCGACATCCCCCGCCGGGACTTGCCCTTGGCGATGAAAGGCGACAAGGTGCGCCACCCCGCATGACGGGGTGATAGGGTTGAACGTACCGCGAGGGGACGATGAAACTGTTGCGCACCTCTGCGGCGCTTTTGGGCGCCGCTATTCTGGGCCTTGTTGCGACTGCTGCCACGGCACAGACCAATTGGCCGACGAAGCCTGTGAAGTTGATCGTGCCTTTTGCGCCGGGCGCCGGTGCAGATATTGGCGCGCGTCTGGCGGCTGATGCTCTGTCAAGGAAATGGGGCCAGCCAGTCATTGTCGAGAACCGCCCCGGTGGTGACAGCCTCATCGCCATTCGTGCGGTCATTAGTGATAATGACGATCACCAATTCCTGTTCGGACCGACGGGCAACTTCACGCCTCATCCCTACCGTCACGAGAAGCTCGGTTATGTGCGCGAGCGCGATCTGCTGCCGGTGGCGCGTTTCTCCACCACCATTCTTGCTGTGGGCGTGTCTGAAACGCTTGGCATCAAGACGCTGGCCGAATTCGTTGATCTCGCCAAGCGCAAGCCCAATGAGCTGAATGTGATGGTGGTGCCCGGCATCACCGAACTCGTGTGGGATGGTTTCACCACAACGCTTGGTCTCAAGATCACCAAAGTGCCCTTCACCAATTTGACGCAGGGCGCAGGCGAAATGGCGACTGGCCGCATTCATGCTGCCATGACGGCGCTGGCCATCCAGCAACCTGTGTTGCAGGCCAAGGGTGCACGTCTGGTGGCTGTGACGAGCCGCAATCGTATTGACATCATGAAGGATGTGCCGACCGCGATTGAGTCAGGTGTGCCATCGCTGGAGCTTGAAGGCCTTGTTGGTTTGTTCGCCCCCAAGAGCCTGAGCCTTGAATTGCGCAAACGCATTGGTGACGAAGTGGCCGCCGTGGCGCGTATGCCGGAAATTGCCGAGAAGCTCGTAGCTTCAGGTCAGGTTCCCAATCCAGGTGGCGCGGAAGAGTTTTCCGCTGACATCGTCAAGCAGGAACAGCAGGTCGCAGCGATTGCCAAGCTGATCGGTCTCAAGCGGATGGATCCCTGAGATCTGGCAGACGAGAATGAGAAACGCCGGGCTTGCCCGGCGTTTTTTTATTCCACCATTGCTTCTTCGCGTTTCTTGCGAATGGCAGGTGCAGCCACGACGAGCAGCAGGAGTGCTGCGGCGATGAGGAAGCCCAGACTGATCGGCGTATTGACGAAGATCATGGGATCGCCGCGCGACAGAAGCAAAGCGCGCCGCAGATTTTCTTCCATCATCGGGCCAAGCACAAAACCGAGGATCAGTGGTGCAGGTTCGCAATCAAGCTTGAGGCAGAGATAGCCAAAGAGGGTGATACAGGCCAAAACGGCTATATCGGTTGGATTGCCATTGATCGTGTAAGTGCCAATGCAGCAGAAACCGACAATGGCCGGGAACATCAGACGATAGGGCACCCGTAGCAGGCGCACCCAGATCCCCACCATGGGCAGATTCAGGATGACAAGCATCAGATTGCCCATCCACATGCTTGCTACCACGCCCCAGAACAGATCAGGACGATCCGTCATCACTCGCGGTCCCGGTGTGATGCCATGCACCATCAAGGCTCCGATCATCAAGGCCATGGTCGGATTGGAGGGAATGCCAAGTGTCAGCATTGGAATGAATGATGTCTGCGCGCCAGCATTATTGGCGCTTTCGGGTGCTGCAACACCGCGAATATCGCCTTGGCCAAAATGACGCGGCTCGGCTGCGACTTTCTTTTCCAGCGTATAGGCAGAAAAAGCCGCGAGCAGCGCGCCGCCTCCGGGCAAGACACCCAGCACAGAGCCAAGTGATGTGCCGCGCAGAACAGAGGGAATGCAATGGCGGATGTCGGCCCATGATGGAAGCACCTTGCCAACGCGGCCAGCAAGTGCGCCTTGACCTGCCTTCTTCTCCAGATTCACGATCACTTCGGCAATGCCATAGATCGCCATCGACAGTGCAACGAATTCGATGCCATCAGCGAGACCCTGGAAGCCGAAGGTGAAGCGACGGACGCCGGAATTTACATCCGAACCGGCAAGGCCAATGATCAGTCCAACCACCACCATTGCAATGGCTTTGATGATCGAGCCACGTGCCAGCACAACGGCGGCAATGAGGCCGCAAAGCATGAGCGAAAAATATTCGGCAGGGCCAAATTGCAGGGCGAGTTTGGCGAGTGGTGGTGCGCCAAAGGCAATCACGAAAGTGGCAACTGTTCCAGCAAAGAAAGAGGCCAGTGCCGCCATGCCGAGTGCCGGGCCTGCACGACCCTGACGCGCCATCTGGTGACCATCAAGGCTTGTCACCACCGATGAAGCTTCGCCGGGAATGTTGATGAGGATGGCGGTGGTTGAGCCGCCATATTGTGCCCCGTAATAGATGCCCGCCATCATGATGAGTGCTGATACCGGTTCCAGCGTGAAGGAAATCGGCATCAACATGGCAACGGTCGTGACAGGTCCAATGCCGGGCAGGACACCGACGACAGTGCCGAGGAAGGCGCCGATCAGACAATAAAGCAGGTTCTGCACCGTGGCTGCGACGCTCAGCCCCAGCCCGATATTGGAAAGGACATCCATCATGGGAGCGATCTCTTAAAGGTCTGGCCAGACAGGCAGCGGCAGACCCAGCACATAGACAAAGATGAGAAGCGAGAGAGCGGTGAGACCTATGCTCAACGCGCCCGCTTCTTTCCAGCGCGTTTCATCGCCCGCAAAAGCGGCGATGAATGTGGTGATGGTGAGGGCAATGACGAGGCCGAGTGGCTTGATCATGACACCAAACAAGATCACGCAGCCAATGAGCAAGGCGAGCGGCTTCAGGTGAAGACGCTCCACCCGTTCGCCATGGATGATCAGCGAGCGAATGACGAGGATGGCGCCCAATCCGGCCAATACAAAACCGAGCATGGTCGGGAAATAGCCCGGTCCCATGCGTCCTCCACGGCCCATGGAATAGCCGCTCGCCGTCACAAGCGTGACGGCGGCGAGTGCGATGAACATCAGACCTGACCAGAAGTCCTTCGGGGCACGAATGAACATTGATCAGTTGTCCTTGATTTTTCCGTCTTCGATCACTTTCTTCCACTTGGCGAATTCAGCCTTGATGAAAGCCTCGCCCTCTTGTGGCGTCGTGCCGCGCGGGTCAACGCCAACCTTGGCAAGTGCTGCGATCAGTTCAGGATTGGCCAGCGCGGTCTTGATCGCCTGATTGAGTTTCGTCATGGCTTCTTGCGGAATGCCTGCGGGGGCAAAGATGCCAAGCCACAGATCGACTTCAAAACCCTTCAGACCAGCTTCATCGACGGTGGGAATATCAGGATAGACTTTGGTGCGCGTCAGACCGGTGGTGGCAATGGGGCGCACGCGATTATCTGTCGTGAAAGGCAGCGCACCTGCAATGCTGGAAAATGCAAATTGCACCTTGTTGCTCATCATGTCCGGATAGGATTGACCGATGCTCTTGTAGGGAATGTGGGTTGCATCAATGCCGGTGCGCTGCTTGAACAATTCGCCAGCCAAATGGGGCGTGGTGCCAATGCCGGCGGATGCGAAATTCAGCTTGCCGGGATTGGCCTTTCCATAGGCGATGAGGTCGGCAATCGTCTTGATGGGCAGCTCAGGGGCGACAACCACAACCTCCGGCGAGGAGCTGATCATCGACACTGTTGTCAGCTGTTTGAACAGATCATAAGGCATCGAAGGCTGCAGCGTCGGATTGATGACGATGGCCGGATCCATGAGAACGAGTGTGTAGCCATCAGCCGGTGACCGCGCGACCGAGTCTGTGCCCGTAATGCCGCCGGCGCCCGGACGGTTTTCCGCAATCACCTGCTGGCCGAGCGGGCCGGAGAGATGGGTTGCAAGATTGCGCCCCACATAATCAATGATGCCGCCTGGCGAATAAGGAAGAACGAGACGAACAGGCTTGTTCGGATAGCCTTGCGCTTGGGCTTGTGACAAGCCGCTGACCCCGGCCCCGATAGCCAGCGCACAGCCAAGAACGAGAGCGCGGCGAAGTTTGGACAAGCTCATGATGATCTCCCTCAGATGCGCGAATGCGCGAACGTCAAGTGAATGATGCAAGCGTCAGCCAGAGGCCGCTTCAAGTCAAGACAGTCTCTGCCTTTCGACTGGGCAGAGACTGCCTTTTGCTTGGGCGCTGAAGATAAGCGCGAGTTGAGTGATAGTAATCGCCTCACATGCTGCCTTCGATTCCGGCCTTGCGAACCACCTCTGTCCAGCGCGAGATTTCTGTCTTCACAAAGGCGGACAGATCCTCAAGCGAGGGTGAGGGCAGCGGGCTCATGCCGGTTTTGTCGATTTGTTCCTGCAAGGCGGGCTCGCGCAAAATGCTTGCGAAGTCGCGATGCAGTTTTTCAATGATCGGGCGCGGTGTGCCTGCCGGTGCCGAGATCATCTGCCATGAGGCGACATCAAAGCCCGGCAGCGTCTCATTGATCGGCGGCACGTCGGGCAATTCCTTCACGCGCTGCGCGGTCGAGACACCAAGGGGGCGAACCTGACGGCCCTTGAGCTGCGCGGCTGCCGGGCCAAGATCAACGAACATCAGCGGCACATGACCGGCCATCACATCCTGCAGGGCAGGAAGGCTGCCCTTGTAAGGCACCTGCTGCATATTGATGCCGGCCATGCTCTTGAAGAGCTCTGCGAAGAGGTGATGCGGCACGCCCGGTCCCGCCGTCGCATAGCTCAGCGGCTCTTTTTGTTTTTTTGCATAGGCGATGAGATCAGCGACCGATTTGACCGGCAGGTCATTATTGACCACCAAAACGAAGGTGGTGCGCGCAGGGATCGCGAGCGGGATGAAGTCTTTGGCCGGGTCATAGGGCAGAGTTTTGTAAAGCGATACATTCACCGCCATGGTGGAGCTGGGCGCAATGAGCAATGTATAGCCATCGGCAGGTGCCTTGGCGGCCGCGACTGCGCCGATGATGCCACCAGCACCCGGACGGTTTTCAACCACGAAGCCCTTGCCCCACAGGGCTTCGAGCCGCTGGTTCAGCACACGCGCGAGAATGTCACCCGCACCGCCTGCCGTGAAAGGTACGATCATGGTGATGGGGCGGGCCGGAAATTCCTGAGCCAGAGCGGGCAGGGGTGCTGCCAGCGCAGTTGCCAACCCTGCACAGACCGAACGGCGCGACAGATCCACAGACATGAAACCTCCCCAGTGTTTTGTGGCGCGCAGCTTGTCCTGTTTTCGTCCCCACCGCAAGAATGTGTGACTTGATCACCGGTCCGAAAAGCCTAGATAGGGCTCAACAATACTGGGCTGAGGGGATTTCCCGAATGTTACGTCACTTGATTGCGGCCACTGCAGTGGCCTTGCTCGGCGCTGCCAGCGTGCAGGCGCAAACCTATCCAAACCAGCCGATCACCGTCATCGTGCCTTATGCGCCGGGCGGCAACACGGATGTCGTCGGTCGCATCGTGGCCGAGCAGATGTCGGTCATTCTCGGCCAGAAACTCGTGATCGAAAATGTGGCTGGTGCCGGTGGCACGACGGGCTCACAAAGGGCCGCGCGCGCCACACCCGATGGCTACACGCTGCTGGTGGGGCAGATGGGCACCCATGCCGCCAGTGTCGGGCTTTATCCCAATCTCGGCTATGATCCGGTGAATGACTTTGAACATATCGGCCAGCTCTCCGATACGCCGATTGGAATTCTCGTTCGCAAGAATTCCCCCGCAAAGGATCTGCAATCGCTGATTTCGATGATCAAGGCCGCGCCAGACAAGCTCAATAATGGTCATGGCGGTGTTGGTTCGACGAGCCATGTGTCTTGCGTGTTCTTCACCTCGCTGATCGGTGCGCGCTCGCCCATGATCCCTTATCGTGGATCGGGCCCCGCTTTTGCGGATCTGCTGAGCGAGCAATATGACTTCCTCTGCGATCAGATTCCGCACACGGTCGGACATGTGAAGGCTGGCAGCGTGCGTATGCTCGCCATTGCAACGCCGGAGCGCTCGGACGCCTTGCCGGATGTGCCGACAACGACGCAAGCCGGTCTGCCTGCTTTTCAGGCTTCGGGCTGGAATGCCTTGTTTGCGCCCAAGGGCACGCCGCGTCCCGTTGTTGAGCGGCTCAATGCAGCTCTGCGTCAGGCACTCGATGAGCCGAATGTGAAGAATAAACTCGAATCCATTGGCGCTGTTCTGCCGCGGGCGCAAAATCGTACGCCCGACGGCTTGCGCGCCTTCGTTGGATCCGAGATCCAGAAATGGGCGCCCATCATGA